>Ga0265797_10000078_pt1 | contig 206937 bp, 186 predicted proteins | sample P2T30metagenome_FD_192433 | JGI IMG/M metagenome (GOLD analysis project Ga0265797, IMG submission 192433) | Plant litter microbial communities from East Loma Ridge, Irvine, California - P2 T30 | ecosystem: Environmental > Terrestrial > Plant litter > Unclassified | place: USA: California...
TCCCCGCACCTTTTGATGGTCGTTCGGGGACGCGAACTGCAAGTTCGCGCTACTGCACGGCCTCTACACTGATGCCCAAACCGCGGTAAGAGCGTGTTTAGAAATTTAAAAAACGTCATGCTGAGCTTGCCGAAGCATCTCTACCGTTTCATCTGGGTCGTTCAACGAAGCGGTAGAGATGCTTCGGCAAGCTCAGCATGACGTTTTAGAGGCGCTTTTAGTGAAATCCAAACACGCTCTAAGTCATTACATACAGTCGGGTAGGCTGAAATTATCCGCGTCGAGCAGGAAGGGCAGCTTCTCGCGCAGCTCGTGTAGCGGCGCAGCCTGGAGCGTGTGCGTGAGCACGCCTTGCAGGTTGCCGGCCTGGGCCAGGTACTCGCCGTGAATGTCGAGCAGGGCCGACTGGCCGGAGTAGTCGTGGCCCAGGCCATCGGTGCCCAGCCGGTTGACGCCCGCCGTGTAGGCCATGTTTTCGATGGCGCGAGCCCGCAGCAGCGTGCGCCATATTTCGGCGCGGGCCTGGGGCCAGTTGGCCACGTACAGCAGCAGGTCGTAGGGGTTGTGCTGGTCGTTGCGGCTCCAGACCGGAAAGCGCAGGTCGTAGCAGATGAGCGGCCGGATGCGCCAGCCGCGCCACCCTTCCAGCAGGCGGCCCGTGCCGGGCGTGTACACCTCGTGCTCGCCAGCCAGCCGAAACAGGTGGCGCTTATCGTAGGTGCTGTGCGTGCCGTCGGGGCGCACCCACAGCAGGCGGTTGTAGTACGCCCCGCCGTCGCGCGTGAGCACGCTGCCCGTCACCACGGCCTCGTAGCGGGCGGCCTGGGTTTGCATCCAGGCCAGTGTGGGGCCGGGGTAGGGCTCGGCCTGGGCGGCGGCCTCCATGCTAAAGCCGGTGGTAAACATCTCGGGCAGCACAATGAGGTCGGTGATGCCCGGGCCCGGCAGGGCCGAGGCCAGCAGCTTAGCGAGCTGCGCCCGGTTGGCGGCCGGGTCGTGCCAGTGCAGGCTGGCCTGCACCAGCGATACGGTTAAATCATTCATCGGAATTGACCAAATAAGCCAGCTTCGCCCCCGCGAAGCCAGCGCTGCTTACACCCTAAAAAAAGGCACTGTTTGCCCACTTATTTCACTGCAAAACTCACTACTCCTACTGGCTCGGCGGCCGGGCCAACTGCCGCGCCGCTGCCTGCAAAGTAGCAGCGCCTTTGGCAAAGCAAAAGCGCACCAGGCCAACATCATAGCCATCGTGGTAGAATGCCGACACCGGCACCACGGCCACCCCCCACTGCCGGGCCAACTCCTCGGCAAAGGCCACGTCGCCCTTGGCCGAAAACTGCCCGTAGCCGGCCAGCAAGAAGTAGCCGCCAGGCACCGGCCGCAGGTCCCAGCCAGTGCCGGCCAGCAGGCCCATGAATTCGTCGCGCTTCTCTTGGTAAAAGCCGGCCAGGCTGCGGGCGTGGGCATCGGTAATATCGGCTTCGAGCACGTCGGCCAAGGCATGCTGGGTGGGCGTGCTCACGGCGAAGGTCACGAACTGGTGCACCCGCCGCAGCTCGGCCGTGAGGGCGGGCGGGGCCACGCAGTAACCGGCTTTCCAGCCCGTGGCGTGGTAGGTTTTGCCAAACGACGACACCACGAAGCTGCGCGCTCGCAGCCCCGGGTGCTGGCGCGCACTGCGCGGCGCCACGCCGTCGAACACGAGGTGCTCGTACACTTCATCGGAGAGCACCAGGATGTCGGTGCCCTCGGTGAGGGCGGCCAGCGCGGCCCAGTCTGCGGCGCTGAACACGGCCCCGCTGGGGTTGTGCGGCGAGTTGACCATGATGAGGCGGGTACGCCCGGTTACGGCCGCCCGCACCGCCGCCCAGTCGGGCTCGAAGGTGGGCGCGGGCAGGCGCACGTAGCGTGGCACGCCGCCTTGCAGCCGCACGGCCGGCCCATAGAGGTCGTAGGCCGGCTCCAGGATAATGACTTCGTCGCCGGGCCGCACCACGGCGGCCAGCACGCCATACAGCGCCTCGGTAGCCCCGGCCGTGACGGTGACTTCCGTTTCTGGGTTGGGCGCGGGGGCACCGGGCTGGCGGCGGCCCACCTGCGCCGCAATGGCCTGGCGCAGGCGCAGCAGCCCCGGCATGGGCGCGTACTGGTGGCTGCCGCTGGCCAGCGCGTGCCGGGCCAGCGCCTCGCGCAGGGCCAGCGGCGGGTCGTAGTCCGGAAAGCCCTGGGCCAGGTTGATAGCGCCGGTTTGCTGGGCCAGCAGCGTCATCTGCGAAAAGATGCTGACCCCGACATCGGGCAGCTTAGATTCCAACATCACAAAAAGGAAAGAGCGAGGGAAAAGGAAGTGATAGTCAGCACGGCGGAGGCTATTTGCTTAACGTAGAATTCACAGCCGGCACCGTATTTTTGGGTAAAATACTTATCCGGCTGTTTTCAAGGCCATTTTATCTATCGTATGCCGATTGTTTACCACACTACCTTCGTCGAATTACACCACGACCCGGCCGGGGCGACGCTCGAAACCGGGTGGCTGGGCTTTGCTAATTCCGAGCAGCTGCGCTCGTCGCTCACCGAGGCGCTGCGGCTGGCCCGCCAGCTCCGCGTGAAGGGCTGGGTGGCTAATAATACCCTGCTGCGCACCATTCGCCCGGCCGACCAGGACTGGATAAACCAGGTGTGGTTTCCCGAGTTTGCCAAGCTGGGCGTGAAGCGGCTGGCCGTCATCGAGTCGCAGGATGCTCTCAACCGCATGGGCATCACCACCATTATGCAGCGCGCCACGGAGCACATTCCGTTCGACACCCAGTACTTTACCGATGCCACGGCCGCCCGCCGCTGGGCCGCGAGCACCACCGCCACCGTTGCGGCGCGGTAGCTAGCAGCTTTTGTCTTTTACCCAAAAGCCCGCCCCGCTAGTATGCTAGCGGGGCGGGCTTTTTAGTGGGCATTGAAGCTACCCCGCGGCTTACAAATTGGGCAGGTTGGGCTTCAAATCCTGCGGAAAGAGCTTGCGCACATGGGCCACCTTGTGCTCCGACACGTTGACAATGTAGGGGTTATCGGTATGCAGGCGGTAGTAGCCCTGGTGGTAGTCCTCGGCATCCCAAAACTGGGAGAAGGGCACCACCTGGGTCACGATTTTGCTGCCGTACTGCTTGGAGGCGTTGACCTTGGCGATGGTTTGCTCGATGATTTTCTTCTCTTCCGGCGTGCGGTAGAAGGCGGCCGAGCGGTACTCGGGGCCGGTGTCGTTGCCCTGGCGGTTGAGCTGCGTGGGGTCGTGGCTGGCCGTGAAGAAGATGTCGGCCAGCTCCTGGTAGCTAATCACCTTGGGGTCGTAGTAGATGTTGACCGTTTCGGTATGGCCGGTTTGCTGGCCGGCCACCTGCTCATAGCTGGGGTGCGCCACGGTGCCGCCCGCGTAGCCGCTCACCACCTGCTTCACGCCCTTGAGCTGCTCAAAGGCCTCTTCCTGCGCCCAGAAGCAGCCGCCCGCGAAGGTCGCCTGGGCCAAGCCGGTGAGGTTTTTGGGCGCGAAGCCGGCCGTGGAAGCGACTTGCGCGGCCGGCGATTGGGCCTGCGCCTGGGCCGGCTGCTGCGAGCCGCAAGCGGTGAGAAGGGCCAGCAGGCCCAGGCCGGTGGCGGCCGACAGAATATTGGTCATGGGGTAAGAAAAAGGGAAAGTCCGGTGGCTAAGCTATACGCTGGCGGCCGGGCTTACGGATTGCTTTTTAACACGCGTGGGCGGCGGTGGGTTCACTGAGTATGCCTGCTTGCCAGGCAGCTTCGAGCATGGCTTTTGCGTAAGACCAGCGCCCTGCTTACCTCGCCAGTCGTTGCCGCCGCCATGCCCTTCCCTACTTTCACCCGCGCCCTCGGTATCGCCCTAAGCTTGGGCGCACTGGCCGCCCGCCCGGCCCTCGCTCAAAACCAGGTAGCCAACTACGGCTACGGACAGCCGGGCACGGCTGGCTACGAGCACTTCAGCTTCTGGACCAGCAACGGCCGCCGCTCCAACGCGGCCTACGCCTCCGGCCAAAACCGCGAAGACGCCCAACTGCGCTACCTCGGCCCGCGCAAGCTGGCTGGCCAGCCCGGTTTCCGGGTGCAGTTTCTCGACGGCCGCACGCTTCACCTGGTGCCCAGCGGCACCACGCTGCGCGTGAGCAACGCCTCGGGCGCCGCCCCAAAAGTCTTCACTTGGGAGTACGAAGGCCCGGTGAATGGCGTCGGTACCCAGTGCAGCGTATGCGTCGAGGATGAGCAGGCCGCCATGCGCCTTGTTCGGGCGCATTACCTGAAGTAGCGCTAGCCAGCCATGCGCTACACCAGGCCCTTCAACTCCTGCAACTTCAGCAGCGCCTCAATGGGGGTGAGCGTGTTGATATCCAGCACTTGCAGCAGCTCGCGCAACTGCTCCAGCTTGGGGTCGCCGGGCTCGAACATGCTGAGCTGAATCTTGGGGGCCGAGGCTACGGCGGTGGTGGCGCGGGGCTTGGGCTGGGCGCTGGCCCGGGGCTGGTCGTCGAGGCCCGCCAGCACCTCGTCAAACTCGGTGGGGCCGCTGGGGTCTACAGCGTCGGCGAGGCCGGTTTGGGTGCGCTCCTGCTCCAGGTGGTGCATTATCTCGTTGGCGCGTAGCACCACGGCTTGCGGCATGCCCGCCATGCGCGCTACGTGGATGCCAAACGAGTGCTCGGAGCCGCCGGGGCGCAGCTTGCGCAGAAACAGCACGCGGCCGTCGGCTTCCTGCACGGCCACGTGGTAGTTGCGCACGCGGGGGCAGTCGTCGGCCAGCTGATTTAGCTCGTGGTAGTGGGTGGCAAACAGCGTTTTGGCTCGCGCCTTGGGGTTGTTGTGCAGGTGCTCCACAATGGCCCAGGCAATGCTGATGCCATCGTAGGTGCTGGTGCCGCGCCCGATTTCATCCATCAAAACGAGGCTGCGGTTCGAGAGATTGTTCAGGATGGACGCCGTTTCGGTCATTTCCACCATAAAGGTGCTTTCGCCCTTGCTGAGGTTGTCGCTGGCCCCCACGCGGGTGAAAATCTTGTCGATGATGCCGATGGTGGCCTCGTCGGCGGGCACGAAGGAGCCAATCTGGGCCAGCAGCACGATGAGCGCCGTTTGGCGCAGCAGGGCCGACTTACCGGCCATGTTGGGGCCGGTGATAACCACGATTTGCTGGTCGTCCTGGCTCAGGCACAAGTCGTTGGGAATGTAGCTCTCGCCGGGCGGCAGCTGCCGCTCAATCACCGGGTGCCGGCCGCCCTTGATGTCGAGCGTCGGCCCGTCGTTCACGGTGGGCCGGGCGTAGCGGTGCTGCCGCGCCGTGGCCGCGAAGGACGCCAGGCAGTCGAGCACGCCGATGGCGCGGGCATTCTGCTGCACCTGGCTCACGAAGTCGAGCGCCGCCAGCACCACCTCCTGGTAAATGCGGCTTTCGATGACGAATAACTGTTCCTCGGCATTGAGGATTTTCTCCTCGTAGGTCTTCAGCTCCTCGGTCACGTAGCGCTCGGCATTCACGAGCGTTTGCTTGCGAATCCACTCGGCGGGCACCTTGTTCTTGTGCGCGTTGCTCACTTCGAGGTAGTAGCCAAACACCTTGTTATAAGCCACTTTCAGCGACGAAATACCGGTAGCCGCCTGCTCGCGCTGCTGCATTTTCAGCAAAAAGTCCTTGCCCGAAAAGGCCAGCCCGCGCAGCTCGTCCAGCTCGGCATCCACGCCGTCCATGATAACATGGCCCTGGTTGGTAAGCAGCGGCGCATCGGGCCGGATTTTGGTTTGAATCTCGGTGCGCAGCGAGGTGCAGGGGTTGAGCTGGTCGGCTAGCTTCTCCAGGGCGCGCACGCCCGAGGCGGCCAGCTTTTCGCGCAGCGGCGCGATGCTTTCGAGCGCCCGGGCCAGCTGGAGCAGCTCGCGCGGATTCACGCGGCGCACGGCCACCTTAGAGATGAGGCGCTCCAGGTCGTTGATGGGGCGCAGCTGGGTTTGCACCTCTTCGAGCAGCTCGGGCTCGGCCACGAGGGCGGCCACGGTGTCGAGGCGGCGCTGAATCTGGCTGACTTCCTTGAGCGGCAGCACCACCCACTTGCGCAGCAGGCGGGCGCCCATCGGCGTCAGGGTTTGGTCGAGAATGTCGATGAGGGGCACGCCGCCGGGGTGCTGGGCGTGCACCAGCTCCAGGTTGCGCACCGTGAAGCGGTCGAGCCACACGTATTTGTCCTCTTCGAGGCGGCCCAGGCTGGCTACGTGCTGGATGTCGGTGTGCTTGGTTTCGGCCAGGTAATGCAGGATGCAGCCGGCTGCAATCACGCCTTCTTTCAGATTATCGACGCCGAAGCCCTTGAGCGAGGTGGTGCGGAAGTGCCGGGTCAGCGTATCGTGGGCATAGTCGGTCCCAAAAACCCACTCATCGAGCGCGTAAGTGCAAAAGTCGGGGCCGAAATGGCCTTCAAACTCGCCCCGGTTGCGCTTGCAAAACAGCACCTCGGCGGGCCGGAAGTTTTGCAGCAGCTTGCCCAGGTATTCGATGTTACCCTGCGCGGCCAGAAACTCGCCGGTGCTGATGTCCAGAAACGAGATGCCGGCCTCCGTTTTGCCGAAGTGCACGGCAGCCAGGTAGTTGTTTTGGCGGCGCTCCAGGGTATTGTCGTGCAGGCTCACGCCGGGCGTCACCAGCTCGGTGATGCCGCGCTTCACGAGGCCCTTGGCCTGCTTGGGGTCCTCAAGCTGGTCGCAGATAGCCACGCGCTGGCCGGCGCGCACCAGCTTGGGCAGGTAGGTATCGAGGGCGTGGTGCGGAAAGCCGGCCAGCGCCACCTCGCTGGCCGTGCCCGCGCCGCGCTTGGTGAGCGTGATGTCGAGGATGCGGGCGGCCGTGACGGCATCTTCGCCGAAGGTCTCGTAGAAGTCGCCCACCCGAAACAGCAGCACCGCGCCTGGGTGCTCGGTTTTGAGTTGGTAATACTGCCGCATGAGCGGCGTATCGGCCACGGCGGCGGGCTTGATGTGGTCGGGCCCCAGCGACTTGATGGCAAACTTGGACGACGGGGCGGCGGGGGCAGGGGCGGTAGACAAGGCAGAAGCGCGAACTTTGGGGCCCGCGTTAGAAAGCAGAATAATGGCAGAGACGCGGGAAGCGAGGCTTTTTTAAACCAACACCGCGAACTACAAAGTTCGCCTACTTCGATGCGCAAACTCACGATGCCCGAGCTGAACCGCCTGCCGGTGGCCGATTTTAAAGCGACGCCCAAAAGCCCGGTGGTGCTGGTGCTCGACAACGTGCGCTCGCTGCACAACGTGGGCGCCGTGTTTCGCACCGCCGACGCCTTTGCCCTGGAGCGCCTTTACCTCTGCGGTGTCACGGGCCAGCCCCCGCACCGCGAAATCACCAAAACGGCCCTCGGCAGCACCGAGTCGGTGGCCTGGACGCACACCCCCACCACCCTCGAAGCCGCCCGGCTGCTAGTGGCCGCCGGCTACCAGCTCGTGGCCGTGGAGCAAACCACGGGCTCGGTGCTGCTACCGGCTTTTGAGCCCGCGCCGGGCCGGCCGCTGGCCCTGGTGCTGGGCAACGAAGTATTTGGGGTAGATGACGAGGTACTGGCCCTCTGCGAGGCCGCCGTGGAGATACCGCAGCTCGGCACCAAGCACTCGCTCAACGTGAGCGTGGCGGCGGGCGTGGTGCTTTGGGATGTGCTCAGCAAGCTGAAGATATTCGGCTAGCCGCGCCCCAACTGCGCAAAAAATAACCTTGACTTTACCTGCTCTTTACGCGGGCAAAATAAGTGGAGCTAATCTGGGAAAATTGTTTATCTTTGGCACCTTGCGTTCGCAAAGTCTTTTTCTACACAATTCCTTTTCTATGACGTTGTTCTCTACTCGTTTGGGCTATCGCGCACTCACGCTGGCAGCGGCTTTGGCCCTGCCGGGCTTAGCGCTGGCGCAGCAGGCTGCCCCGGCCGCCAGCCTGGCCGCTTTTAGCGCTAAAGCCCGGGCGCAAGGCCTCAAGGCTACCGACGTGGCCGACGTCCTCGTCACTAACTCTTACACCGACGCCAGCACCGGCATCACGCACACGTACCTGCAGCAGCGCGTCAATGGCCTGGTCGTTTTCAATGCCACCGGCGCCGTGCATACCGACAAGGCGGGCAAGGTAATTTTTGCGGCCCAGGACTTTGTGGCCAACGCCACGGCCCGCGCCGCCGCGCCCACGCCGGCGCTCACGCCTGCCCAGGCCGTGGTAGCCGCCTCGGTGAGCCTGGGCCTGCCGCGCCCCGTGGGCCTGCGCACGGTGGTTGAGGCCCGCGCCGCCGATGGCATGAAGTTCAACAACGGCGGTATTTCGGAGGAAGACATCCCGGTGCGCCTCATGTACACCCGCCAGAACGACAAGCTCGTGCTGGTGTGGGAAGTGACCATCGCGCAGCTTGACCAGCAGCACCACTGGAGCGCCCGCATCGACGCCCAGACCGGCCAGCTCGTGGATAAGAATGACTACGTGGTAAACGAGCTTACCACCTTCAAGCAGCAGCAGCTGAGCGCCGAGGCCCGCCGCCAGAAGGCGCTGGCCTTTGCCCCGGCCGCTGCCAAAACCGTTCTGAACACCACGGCGGCAGCCAATAGCCTGACCGTGGTGCCCGTACCCTACGAAAACCCGCTCATCGCGGGCCGCAGCGTGGTGCTGCTGGGTTCGGCCAACCCACTGTACTCGCCCGTGGGCTGGCAGGTAGCCCAGCCCGGTACGCCGGCTGGCTTCTTTGCCGATAGCTACTCCCTGCTGTCGAGCGGCAAGTTTCTGACGCGCGGCAACAACGTGGCCGCCTACGACGACAACGCTACTATTGCGTCGGCCAGCGGCAACCTGAGCTCGACCACCAACTCGCCCGACGGCACCAGTGCCTTGTCGTTCGACTTTCCCTTCGACCAGACCAAGGGTGCCCGCGACGCCAACAACCTGGCGGCGGGCATCACCAACCTGTTTTACTGGAACAACATGCTTCACGACGTGATGATGGCGCATGGCTTCGACGAGGTATCGGGCAACTTTCAGTATAAAAACCTGACCACCAACGCTCAGGGCGTAAAGCTGGGCCGCGACAACGACTTTGTGCGTGCCGAGTCGCAGGACGGTAGCGGGCGCAACAATGCCAACTTCAGCACCCCGGCCGATGGCGGCAGCGGCCGGATGCAGATGTACCTATTTGACAACAACCCGGCCAATGCCCTCACCGTGACGGGGGTAGCCAACGTAGCGGGCACCTACCCGTTTGCCGGGGTTTCGTTCGGCCCCTCCATCCGCAAAAAGCCGCTGGCTGGCAAGCTGGTGCTCGTGAACGACGGCGTATCGGCCGACGGTGGCGACCACGGCTGCGCCTCGCCGTTTGTGAACGCGGCCGCAGTAGCCGGCAACGTGGCCTTCATTCAGCGTGGCGGCTGCCCGCAGCTCACCACGCTCAACCCCCGCGCCAACAACCAGTTTGCCCCCAAGGTAAAGCGCGCGCAGGCCAATGGTGCCACCGCCGTTATCGTCTTCGACTCGCTGGGCACGACCACTAGCCTCACCAACTTTGGCGGGGCCGATACCGTGGGCATCCGCATTCCAGCCATCTTCATCAGCGGTGCCGATGGCTTTAAGCTGCGCGCGGCGCTGCTGGCCGGGGGCACGCTCAACGTATCGGCGGCCCTGGGCCCCGACTTCGATGGCTCGTTTGACAACGGCGTGGTATCGCATGAGTACGGCCACGGCATCAGCAACCGCCTCACGGGCGGCGGGTCGGCTAACTGTCTCAACAACACCACCGGCTACCAGACGATGGGCGAAGGCTGGAGCGACTACTTCGGCCTCTGGATGACGACCCGCCCGGAAGACATCGGCAGCAACAAGCGCTACGTAGCCACCTACGACAACGGCAATCCGCTGGCCACCGGCCCCGGCTTCCGCAGCAAGCCCTTCACGACCGATATGTCGGCCAATGGCAACAACTACACGTACGCGCAATTGGGTACCGGCGCGGGCAAGTTCAGCGAGACTCACGACGTAGGCGAAATCTGGACTACCGTGCTGTGGGATTTGAACTGGGCTTTCATTAATAAGTATGGCTACAACCCCGACTTCTTCTCGCCCAATGGTGGCAACAACAAGGCCCTCAAGCTCGTGCTCGATGGCTGCAAGCTGCAAGTGTGCCAGCCTGGCTTCCTCGATGGCCGCGACGCCATCTTGCGCGCCGACAGCGCCACCAACCGCGCCGCCAATGCTAACCTCATCTGGACTGTGTTTGCCCGCCGTGGCATGGGCTTTGGTGCTCGCCAGGGTACCCGGGTAAACGGTTACCCCACGGTCGACAATATCGTGCAGGGCTTCGACCTGCCGCCCCAGGCCCGGGCCGTTACGCTGTCTACCAACAACGGGGCCGCTGTCAACGCGCTCGAAGCCTACCCCAACCCCGCCCAAGACCGCCTTACGGTGCGCACGCAGCTAGGCAGCGCCGCTCCCATTCAAGTGGCCGTGCTCGACCTGCTCGGCAAAACGGTACTCGCCACTACGGTGCCCGTAGCGCAAATGCAGCAAGCCGGCGTAGAGCTAAACACCAGCCGCCTCTCCACTGGCATCTACGTGGTGCGCGTGACGACTACGGAAGGTAACTTCACCACCAAAGTCACCATTCAGCGCTAAGCAGCCTCGCTGCCTTCGCCTCAGAAAGCCCGGCTTCGGCCGGGCTTTTTTTGTGCGCGTACTAGGGGGCGTATGTCTGCTCCCACCTCCCCTACCCGCCCCGATGACGCGCTGCTGGCCCTGCGCCCCGCCGTTGCCGGCCAGCCGGCCGCCATTCCCACGCCCGCTACTGTGGCCGACTTCCAGCACCAGGTGCTGCGGCCGGTGCTCAAGCTTCAGCACGCGGTGTTGCTGGCTACCGTAGCCGACTTTGCCCAGGATTACCGCCTGCCGCTGGCCACAGTCGAACTCACTGAAGCCACTCGCTTGCTTACCGAGCTGCTGGCCCGCAATGCCCGCCTGCGCGCCACCCTGACCGGGCTGGCCGTGGGCGTGCTCACGCGGCCCGAACAGAACTTCTTCCGCCAGCACCGGGCCGAACTCACGCGCCGCCTGCTCGACCTAGCCGAGCAGCGCGTGCTCACCAGCCTGCCCGAATTGCTGACGTACCTGCCCAGAGCCTAAAACAACAGCGCGCCCCCGGTAGCCGGGCGGCGCGCTGTTAGTAGATAAGTAATTGCTTATTAGTCGTATTGCGAGTCGCGTAGCTTCATGGGCTCGGCCTTGGTTTTGCGGCGCAGGCGCATGTTCAGCAACTCTACCAGCAGCGAGAAGGCCATGGCGAAATAGAGGTAACCCTTCTCCACTTCCTTGTGGGCGGCCTCCATTACCAGCATAAAGCCAATCATGATGAGGAACGACAGCGCCAGCATCTTGATGGTTGGGTTGCGGTTCACGAAGTTGGCCACCACGCCGCTGAAGGCCAGCATAATGCCCATTGCGCAGATAACGGCCGCTATCATCACCAGCACGTTGTCCACGAGGCCCACGGCCGTCAGGATGGAATCGAAGCTGAAAACAATGTCGATGATAATGATTTGCAGAATAATAGCGCCCAGCTTAGCGTGCGTTTTGACCATATTTTCCTCCTCTTCCTCACCTTGCAGCTTGGTATGAATCTCGGTCGTGCTCTTGTACATCAGGAACAAGCCGCCCACCAGCAAAATAAGGTCGCGCCCGCTCACGCCGAAGTTCTCGACCAGCGGCGGGATGTTGAGCGTAAACAGCGCCTCCCGCAAACTCACAATCCAGGAGATGCTGAGCAGCAACCCGATGCGAAACAACAGGGCCAGCAGCAGGCCGATGGTGCGGCCGCGCGTCTGTTCTTCCGGCGCCAGCCGGTTGACGGTGATGGAGATAAAGATGATGTTATCAATGCCCAGCACGATTTCCATCAGCGTGAGGGTGAGCAGGCTAACCCAGGTCTGGACCTGCGTGAAGGCGGCGAAATGCTCGGAAGAAAAGGCAGCGAATGGTGACAAGCAGCGGGAACGTTGAGCGCGTGAAACGTGAATAATAGGTGAAAAATACGCCCGAAGCGCCTAAGCCACTGGCTAGCCACCGGGTTAGGCGCGGGCATTCGCCCCGCTGGCTACGATTTCATATTCACAAACTGGAGCGGCTGCCCATTGTCGGCACGCCGCAACAGGGCGATAACCGCCTGTAAATCATCAATTTTCTTGGCTGACACCCGAATCTGGTCGTCCTGCATCTGGGCTTCCACCTTGATTTTACTGTCCTTGATGGTTTTAATGATTTTGCGGCCCGCGTCCTTGTCCACGCCAGCGCGCACTTTAATCGTTTTCTTTACGAGCGTACCGTTGGCTTGCTCCTCGGCGGTGAAGTCGAGCGCCGTACCATCGATGCCCTGCTTCACGATGCGCGTGAGCAGAATGTCTTCCAGTGCCTTGATGCGCATCGAGTTTTCGGAGCTGAGCTGCACGGTATTATCCTTTTTATTCAACTCTATGCCGCCCTTAGTATCGCGCAGGTCGTAGCGCGTCGACAGTTCTTTTTTGGCGGTGTTGATGGCGTTTTCCAGCGTCTGCGGGTCCACTTTGCTGACGATATCGAAGGAAGGCATGGGTAAGCTAAGGTTAGGTAAAACGTAGGCGGCCGCTGGCCCCGGCCGGGCCGGCAAAGGTAGCGCCGGGCCGGAGCCGGTTTGTCGTGCATCTTCACCGCCCCGTCCTTCAACGTAAGGCCGTTTGTCACGTTTTACTCTCCATCTTCTAATGTCCCCCTCGCTCCCCGACTGGCCCGCCCTGGTTGCCCACTACAACCGCATCAACCACTACGGCCAAGTCAACGGTATGGTCCTCACCGTGCCCGCGCCCGGCCAGGCCGAGTACCGCATGGTCATCACGGAGGCGCACCTGTCGTCGCCGGGCACGGCGCACGGCGGCGTGCTGGCTGGCCTCATGGATGCCGTGCTGGGCGCGGCGGCGCTCACCCAGGCCTTCACCGCCGGCGAACTGGTTTCGACGGTGGAGTTTAAAATCAACTACTTGCGGCCCGTGCTCCTCGGCGACGAGCTGCGGGCCGTGGCGCAGGTCGAGCACGCGGGCAAGTCCATCATGGTAGTGAGCGGTACCATCTACCGGCCGGCCGCCGAGGCCGGCGAAGACCCGGCCGTAGCCCAGGGCCTGGGCACTTTTAACCGTTACCCGGCCTCCAAAAAGATGCTGTAGCCAAGCTACAAAAAAGCCCCGTTGCATTACGCAACGGGGCTTTTCAATTGTAATAATTCAGACTACTTTACAGCACGGCGGTTACCGATTGCGCCACGGTGCTCGGCTCGTAGTCGCCGTCTTCGTCACCGGTCAAGTTGGGGGCGGCTACCTTGCGCACGTTGCGGGCGCAGTCCTCGTCGCGGTGGTTGCGGCCCACCGTGAACTCTACCCAGTCGCCCTCGCGCAGGTCGTTGAAGTCACCTTCCGACAAGTCAGCGTAGCTGAAGAACAGATTATTAGGCGGCATCACCACGAAGCCAAAACCATTTTTCAGGTTTTTGATGGTGCTCATACCGATGGTGCCGACCGGGCCGGCGGCCGTGGGACCGGTGGGGCGCACGGCGCGGGCCGCCAGGGCCGCCGCGCTAGCCGCTGCTGGGGCCGGCGCGTAGCTGCCGTTGGTGTGGCCATTGGTAGCAGTCGGGGCGGGCAGGGTGGCAAACGCGGCGGGCTCGCTCTGCGTCACAAACATGTTTTCTACCACTTCGTCCTGCTCCTGCAAGCCGCGGTCGATAACGGCGTGCATGGCGACCGGGTAGGTGGCCTGCTCCAGCAGGTGCTGCGAGGCGCGCGTGACGCGGGTTTCGCCCTTAAAGTCTTCGTACTTGAAATCCCAATTGAGCAGCATCACGCGGGTGCCCACGGTGTTGAGCTTGCGGATGAGGGGCACGTAGTCGGAATCGCCCGCGATGAGTACCACCACATCGAGGGTTTTGTGCAGCGCCATTTCCAGGGCTTCGAGGCTGAGCCACACGTCGATACCTTTTTCCTGGAGGCGGCCGTCGCGGGTTTTGAGGGGCATGTAGTGCGTGCACACGCCCAGGTTCATCAGGATATCGTCGAGCAGGCGGTCGTGGAACAGGCGGTCCTTGTCGCGGGCTTCGGTGGCCGAGAGGCGGCCCCGGAAGAAATGGGAGGTCGTAATCTGCGCCAGGCGCACGTCCACGTCTTCTTCCTCGGCTACCTGGTGGCGGATAAATTCGTGCAGGCCTTCGAGGCTAATGCGGGCCTTGCGCTCGTGCTGAAAATAGTAATAATCACTAATTTTAAGGAAATAATTGCCGTCGTAGAAAACGCCGACCCGGATGAGCGGACTATTCATCTGGTTCATAAAGACTGGTAAGTTGGTGGGGGTAAAATTTTGAGAATGGGTAGCAGTTGGAATAAAGCCTGCCGAATAAAGGCCCGGCGGGCTAACACATTAGAAATAAGCAAAGGACGGGGCGCACGCGTTTGCTCTGAACGGTGCTGTAATAGCATACACTAAGAAACTTTTCTCGCCGCCGTGCCTCTCGCTCCGATGCGAAGCTAAGGCAGGACAAGTACATACACAAGTTATTCATTTTAAAACCCAATGCGCCCAATAGCCAGCCCCAGAACCAGCAGCCCATAGCCCACGCAAATGGCTGCCTCCATCGTATTACCCGCCTTAGAGCCCGTGCTGAGCAGCGGAATGCGGAAGCAGATGCCGATGGGACGCAGCCACTGCACGCCAGCTTTGGTGAGGCTATCGGCCACGAGGTGCGAGGCGTAGCCGGCCCCGGCGTAGTGGGCAATGCCGCGCCAGCCCAGGCTGCGGTTGGCCAGGTAGCCGACGTAAGTCCACAGTAAGGTGGCCCAAATGGTGTGCGTCCAGGTGCGGTGCCCGGTGAAGGGCGCCAGGCAGATGAATGCACCGAGCAGGCTCAGCCACAAAAACTGCGCGTACAGGCCCGCCAGCACCGTGGCTAGCCCGGTGAAGAGCAGCGCCAGCTTGCGGGCCGAACCGCCCTGCAAGGCCACGCCCACCAGCGCGAAGGCCAGCCCCGCGATGTAGGTGAGGCGCTGCTCGGGGCCGGGCGGCAGCTGCGCGTAGGCGTAGGTGCCCAGCCCCAGCGCCGCCGCGCCGAAGGCCCAGCGCACGTAGCCGTGCACGAAGCCCAGCCGGTGGCTGAGCTTGCTGTCGGGGTGGTCGAGGTCGGGGGCGAGGGAAGAGAAGCCCGCCAGGGCAATGCCGGCTACCGAAAACGGAATTTGAGGCACGAGGCTAGCCACCGCTAGGCCCGTAATGAGGCCAATGGCCAGGTGAGCAGAACCGCGCAACTACGTAACTTTTACTACTTCTGAGGAGATTCGAGATTGTTCAGGCGGCCCTGATGGTTTTTAAGCAGGTCGTCGTGCTCCAGCAAGCGGTTGAGGAAGGGCTCCAGGGCCCGAATGGTAGCCGTACCAATTTGTTCAGGCATCGCCTGCAAATCCTGACGCATTCCGCGCAGTTCGGAGCGCACTTCTTTCAACTCCGCGCGCACTTCGTGCATTTCAATAATCAGTTCGGCCACGACTTCGGGCAGGTCACGCGGATTCATAAGATAATTTACTAAAATTCTTGGCCGAAGTTACGGCGGAAACTTTCGGAGCTTAGCATCGGTATTGTCTGAGCGCGTGGCCCGACCGGAATCATCCCCGGCCGGGCTGGCCGTTTTTTAGTTGTTCGTTAGCATTATCCCGTGCAAGTAGCTGATTTCCTTCGCCTTTATCGCCTCGATGCCGAGCTGCAAACCCTGAGCGCCCGCCTGCTGGCCGCTTATAAGCCCGCCGAGCTCGGCCGCCCGGCCGACGACGCAGCCCGCGGCGGCGAGCTACGCGTGCAGCTGCGCGGCTTGGTGGGCTCGCAGGACGCCGTGGTGGCGGCGGCCAGCGCCCACTACGCGCACCCCAACGTGTTCATTTTGCACGACAAGGACGAGGCAGCGCTGTTTATGGCCGACCTGCGCCACCTGCTACCCGACGGGCCGGAGGCACTGCTGTTTCCGAGTTCCTACAAGCGGCCCTACGAGTTTGACGAGACGGAGAATGCCAACGTGCTCATGCGCGCCGAGGTGCTTAACCAGCTCAATGCCAGCCGCCAGGCCAGCGTGGCGGCGCTGGGTACGGCCCCGCTCATCGTGACGTACCCGGAGGCGCTGAGCGAGAAGGTTATCAACCGCCAGAGCTTGGTGCAGAACACGTTTTCGGCGAAGGTGGGTGACAAGCTGGACGTGAATTTCCTGGGCGAATTGCTAAGCCAGTACGACTTCGAAAAGGCTGATTTTGTGTACGAGGCGGGGCAGTACGCGGTGCGCGGCGGTATCGTGGACGTGTTTAGCTACGCCAATGAACTGCCGTACCGATTGGAGCTGTTTGGCGACGAGATTGAGAGCATCCGCACGTTCAACCCCGAAACGCAGCTTTCGGTAGAGCCGCGCACCTCGGTGAGCATCATTCCGAACGTACAAACCAAGCTGTTGCAGGAGCGACGCGAGTCGTTTCTGGAGTTTTTGCCGCGCACCAGCTGCCTGTGGGTGAAGGACATGCGTCAGACACTGGACATTGTAACCGAGCTATTCGACAAGGCAGAGGGCAACTTCAAGCGTTTGCTGGAAGAGGCGGGCGGGATGCAGATTGTGTCGAAGCCAGCTGACTTGTTTGAGAATGGCAAGAGCCTGAAAAAGTGCCTGGACGAGTTTGCCATTGTGGAGTTTGGCAAGCGGTTTTACTTCAAAAGCGCCCAGGAATTCAAGTTTACCGCCAAGCCGCAGCCGAGCTTCAACAAGGACTTTGAGCGCCTGTTGAAGAATATTCGGGAAAACAAGGTGCGTGATTTCACCACGATAATTGCGGCCGACTCGGTGCGGCAGGCCGACCGGCTGCGCACGATTTTCGACGAGCTGGACCCCAACGTGCAGTTTCAACACTTGCTCATTGCCCTGCGCGAGGGCTACGTGGATGAGCAGCTGGGGCTAGCCGTGTATACTGACCACCAACTGTTTGAGCGCTACTACCGGGCGCAGGAAACCAAGAAGTTTTCGAAGAAAAAGGCGCTGACGCTGCGCGAGCTGAAGACCTTGCAGCCCGGCGACTACGTGACGCACCAGGACTACGGCATTGCGCGCTTCGCGGGCCTCACGCAGGTGGAGATGAACGGGCACGTGCAGGAGGCTATCCGCCTGGTGTACCGGGATGATGACGTGCTGACGGTGAGCATCCACGCCCTGCACAAAATCGCCAAGTACAGCGGCGCCGAGGGCGCGCCGCCCACCATGAGCAAGCTGGGCTCACCGGAGTGGGAAAACAAGAAAAAGTCGGTTAAGAAGAAGGTCAAGGATATTGCGGCCGACCTTATCCGGCTGTATGCCAAGCGCAAGACCGCGCCGGGCTTCGCCTTCTCGAAGGACGGCTTTATGCAGGCCGAGCTGGAATCGAGCTTCATTTATGAGGACACGCCCGACCAGGCCAAGGCCACCGAGGACGTAAAGCAGGACATGCAGCAGCCCCACCCGATGGACCGGCTCGTGTGTGGCGACGTGGGCTTTGGCAAGACCGAAATTGCCATTCGGGCGGCCTTTAAGGCGGCGGCCGATGGCAAGCAAGTGGCGGTATTAGTGCCCACTACCATCCTGGCTATGCAGCACTACAAGACCTTCCGCGACCGGCTGGCCAACCTGCCGGTGACGGTGGAGTACATCAACCGCTTCAAGTCGCCGAAACAGGTGAAGGAAACGATGGAGCGCGTGGCGGCGGGCCGCACGGATATTCTCATCGGCACGCACGCGCTGACCAATAAGAAGCTGCAATTCAAGGACCTGGGCCTGTTGATTATTGACGAAGAGCAGAAATTCGGCGTCAAGACCAAGGATAAGCTCAAGGAAATCAAGGTGAACGTGGATACGCTCACGCTTTCGGCCACGCCGATACCGCGCACCTTGCACTTTTCGCTGATGGGCGCCCGCGACCTAAGCGTTATTGCCACGCCGCCGCCCAACCGCCAGCCGGTGACTACGGAGCTGCACGTATTCGACGAAATTATTGTGCGCGACGCCATTGCGCGGGAGCTGAAGCGCGGCGGGCAGGCGTTTTTTGTGCACAATCGGGTGAGCGACATCGAGGAAATGGCGGCCATGATACTGCGCCTCGTGCCCAATGCGCGGGTGACCTTCGCCCACGGCCAGATGGACGGCGACACGCTCGAAAAGCGCATGATGAAGTTTGTGGAGGGCGAGTACGATGTGCTGGTTTCGACCAATATCATCGAGAGCGGCCTCGATATTCCGAATGCTAACACCATCATTATCAACCGGGCGCATCTCACCGGCCTCAGCGACCTGCACCAGATGCGGGGCCGCGTGGGCCGCTCCAACCGCAAGGCGTATTGCTACCTGCTGACGCCGCCCGTGGCCAACCTGCCGGCCGACGCCCGCAAGCGCCTCAATACGCTGGAGGAGTTTTCGGACCTCGGGGCGGGCTTCAACGTAGCCATGCGCGACCTCGATATTCGGGGGGCGGGCAACCTGCTGGGCGGCGAGCAGTCGGGCTTTATCAACGACCTGGGCTACGAGGCCTACCACCAGGTGCTGGACGAGGCGGTGCAGGAATTGAAGGAAACCGAGTTTCGGGACTTGTTTATGGGCGAGGGCACGGCTGGCACCAGCCAGCAGCGCCTGCAAATGGCGGCCGGCGCGCTCAACAGCGCCCCCCGCGAAACCCAGATTGAAACCGACCTGCCAGTGCTCATCCCCGACACCTACGTCAACAACGTATCGGAGCGCTTGCAGCTCTACGCTAAGCTCGACCGCGCCCAGAAGCCCGAGGAGCTAGCCAAGCTCGTGGCCAGCATGACGGACCGCTTTGGCCCGCTGCCCGAGCAAGTGCAGCAGCTCGTGGACATCGTGAAGCTGCGCTGGCAGGCCAGCAAGCTGGGCTTCGATAAATTGACGCTGAAGCGCGAGACGCTACGCGCCTACCTGCCCGCTGGGCCGGGGCACGAGGCGTACTTCCAGGGTGAGCAATTTGGCCTCATCCTGAACTTCATCCAAACGCACCCGCGCACGGCCCGCATGAAGGACCAGAAGGACAAGCTACAGGTGACTATTGACGGCATCCGCAATGTGGGCATGGCCCAGCGGCTGCTCGTGGAGCTAGGCGCCGCCGAGATGGTGTTGACTTAAAACCAGTACCTTAGAAATAAAAAGCGTAGCTCATGGATGTCAATAAGCGTTTCGACCAATTAGAGAGCCTCTTAGTGGACCTCGCCCGCAAGCAAGACCAGCAAGCGGAGCAGATTGCGCGCATTCTGCAAATCCTCGGCAGCCACGGCGAGGCCATAAATAGCCTGGGAGAGTTGCTGAACAGCCACACCGAGGTACTGAATAGCCACACTGAGGTGCTGAACAGCCACACTGAAATCCTGCACCGCCAGGAAACTCGGCTGGATAACATCGGCGACCAGATTGGGGATATTATCAACATCCTGAAAATCTCGGAAGCCCGCCACACCGAAACTGAGCGGCGCCAAGATGCGCTGATGAGTGAAATCAGCCTGCAAGGGCAGCGGCTGGACGCCCAGAGCCAGCGGCAAGACGTAGCCGTAGAAGCCCTGCGGGCGCTGCTAAAGCGCCAGGAAAACACCGACTCGCGCCTCGACGGCGTAGTGCAGACGCAACTCCAGATGCTCCAGCTTATGCGGGCCGATGCCGATAAGGTGGATGGCCTGGCCCAGCGCCTGCCCGCCGCCGAAGGCCAGGAGCCGCGCATCAAGCGCCTGGAAGATGAGGTGTTTCGGGCGACTAGCTAGACTCACTTCTACTAATTGAAAAGGCCGGCTGCCCTATGCTCATGCATAAGGCAGCCGGCCTTTTTTCACAGCAGCGACGGGCAGCTTACTTCGTTTTGGGGGCTACGTAGATGGCGGCCTTGCCCTGGCTGGGGTCGCCGGCCAGGCTCACGCCTTCGGTCGAGATTTGGAAATTACCGCCGCCATCGGCCGTGTAAAACAGGAACTCGCCCTGGCCCTTGATGTCGGTGCTGAACTCGGGGTCCCAGTAGAGGGTGAGGCGGCGCGGGTCGGAGGCCGGGGCGTTGAGCACGGGCGCGCCGTAGCGGGGCTGGTAAAACTCCTGGGCTTGGTAAAAGCCGGGCAGCTTGATAACGAGCAAGCCCGGGCTGGGCGCCAGGTCGGTGCCCTTGTACTTTTTGTCGCCGCGCTTGGTGTATACGGCGATGACACCACCATTGGCGCCAGCCCCAAAAATGGCGGCTTCCGGCCCTTTGAACACCTCCACGCTCTCCACCTGATTAGCCTGAATAAGGTTGATGGCATCGGCATCGACCCGCATTCCGTCCAGAATAAACAAGGGGGTACCCGACCCACGAATCTGGACGCTCATATCGGGGCCGTTGCCCGAAATCGTGAGGCCCGCCACCCGGCCTTGCAGCACCTGGAAGACGGTGAGGCCCGACTGCGCAGAGATGTTGTTGGCAAAATCGACGACGGTATTGGCCACGGCCCCGTAGAGGCGGCGCGTGTCGTCGCGGGCCACCAGCTCCTTCTTGCCAGTGACGGCCACGTTGGCCAGCTGCACGCTGCGGATATCGCCCTCGGGGCGGCGCTGGCGCTCCTGCACCTGCTGCTGGCGGCTGCGGCGCACGTAGTCGGCCACGCCGGGCGGGGCGGCTGCCAGCGGCGGCAAAGGCGGCAGCGGCGCGCCAAAAGTGGGCGGCCCCAGGTCGGGGCGAATGAGGACATTGCTTCCCCCCGTGGCCCGGCGCGCCTGCAAGGTCACCACGGCCGTGTCGCGGCCCGGAAAGCCCGTGAAGCGAAAACGCCCGTCGGCATCGGTATTAGCCGTCAGAACGCTCCGCGTGGGTTTGCTCTGGATGAAGGTAAGCTGGCTATTAGGGATGCCCTGCTGGCCCATGCCCGTCACTTGCCCCGAAAGGGTTAGGCTTTGCTCAGCCAGATAGGTAATGGCCGGCGGCGTGGGGCCCAGCACCTGCTTCCACACGTAGCGGCGCCAGCCCTGGGTGAGGAGCAGGTTGTCGAGGGCAGTGGCGGCCTCGGGTGTGCTATTCTGAAAATAATAGCCGGGGTTTTCGACGTAGCCCGCCAGGTCGGAGGTAAGCAGCAGGTTGGTGGCCACGTTGCCGCCCTCGGGGTCGAGGCCAGCGGCGCCGGCCTCGGCCACGGTCACCGAGAGGTGGGTAGCCACGGGCTGGCCGGCGGCATCCTGCACCTGTACCTTCACGTGCACGGGGTCGTGAGGGGCGTAGGCGGCGCGGTCGGGCGTGAGCACCACCTTCAGCGCGGGCGCCCCGTTGAGGATGAACGCCAGCCGCTCGGCCTGCGCGTTGCCTTGCCCATCGAACAAGGTAAGATGCAGAATACCATTGGGGTAGCGCGCCTTGGCCACCTTCCAGGTCACGGGCGCGCCGTCGTCGGTGATGGGGCGCGGTATTAGGCCGATGAGAAAGCCGCGCACCTCCGTGAGCAGCATGGCCGGGCCGGGCACCGGCGCGCCGGGAGCGCCTTTGTAGCGGGCTTCCACGGTGTAGCTGTCGCCGGCGTCGAGCACGCGCAGGCTGTAGCCGGTGGGCTGCACGGCGGGCAGCGGGTAGTCGGCGCTGGTGCCGTCGGGCAGCTTCACGCGGGCGCGGTAGCGCTGGCCGGCAGCGGGCGTAAAGCTCAGCCGGCCCATGCCCGCGTGCGGCGTGCCAAACACCGCCCCCACGGGCTTGCCCTGCTCATCAAGCACCTGGCCGCTCACGGTGGCCCCGCGCCCACTGGCTGCTTGTGCCTTAATGCCCACCGTAGCCGGCAGGCCTGCCACGAGCGCCCCGCCCTCGGGGAAGAACTGCACATCAACTTTGCCCGTAGGGACGGCGGCCGATTTCAGCGGCGTTTTCCCGCCGGGAGCGGCGGCGGTGCCCTGCGCGTCGGTCTGGTCGGGCGAGGCGGGCCACACTTGCAGCCGCCGCTCATACACATAGCCGGGGCCGGCGTTGAGCTGCCAGGCGGTGTAGGCGCGCAGCAGGTAGGTGCCGGCTGCCAGACTGTCGCTCAGCTCGATGTCGCCAGCGGCGCGGCCGCCCACCAGGCGCAGGGTGCGACGGGCCACCACCCGGCGCTCGGGCGAGAGCAAATCGACGTGCAGCACCTTGCTCAGCGTGTCGGGGCGGTGGCGCAGGGCATCCACCACGTAGGCGCTCAGCCAGATGGTTTCGCCGGTGCCGTAAGCGGGGCGGTCGAGGTGCAGGTAGGTCTTTTCGGGCAGCGTGGCGGCGTAGTAGGCGCTCAGCTTCTCGGCAATCACCCGGATGGGGTTTTCATCGGCGGGCAGGCGAAAGGCCATCAGGGCCAGCGCGCCGGCCGCCACCGGCCCCAGCAGCACACCCAACCGGCTAGCCGAGTGCTTATTGACTGAAAATTTATTTCTCATAAAAAACACCAAAAGCCGCCCGGCCGCCGGGCCCGCTAGCCCGCAGGCACAAGCCTACGCCGGGCCGCATGGCGAAAGTATGAAGCAATAGCGCAGCCAAGCCAGCCGACACGCAAAAGCCCCGGCGCAACGGCACCGGGGCTTTTAATAATGCAAGTAGTATTCAGCAACTTAGTCGCAGCCCTCGGGGCCGCAGGCGGGGCCAGCGGCCAGCACGGTGGGCTGGGCCTTGGGGTGCGCCTCGGCCCACACGGTGCCCAGCACCTCGGCAAATACCTCGCTGGGCTGCGCGCCCGACACGGCGTATTTATCATCAAAGACAAAGAACGGCACGCCGCGCACCTGGATTTGCTGGGCCTCGTACTCGTCGCGCCGCACCTCGTCGGCGTAGGTGCCGGCGAGCAGCGCCTGGCGGGCCGCGTCGGCATCGAGGCCGATTTCGGCGGCCAGACGCGCCAGCGTATCCACGCTATTGATGTCCTGGCCTTCGAGGTAGTAGGCGGCGAAAAGTCGCTCCTTCGTGGCGCCCTGCTGGCCGTGGTGCGCCCCAAAGTGGATGAGTTGGTGGGCCAGGAAAGTATTGGCCGGAATGGTTTTGTCGAAGTCGTAAGCCAGGCCTACTTCGCTGGCTACCTGCGTCATGTAGTCATTCATGCGGCGGCCTTCGGCTTCGGGCACGCCCTTTTTCTTGGCCAGCGAGGCGTGGATGCTCTCGCCGGGCACGGGCACGAAGTCGGGCGTCAACTCGAAGCTTTTCCACTCGATTTGCACGTCGTCGCGGTGGGCAAACTCGCCCAGGGCTTTCTCAAACTTGCGCTTGCCCACGTAGCAGAACGGGCATACCACGTCGGACCAGATTTCAACTTTCATAAGGCTAGAGGCTAGGAAATGGGCGGAAAAGACACGAAGCCGCCGGGGCAGCGAAATGTTTGTTTCACCCCCTGCCTAACACCTGCCAAGGCGCCCGCGTTCGGCTAGCCGGGCGGGGCAGGGGCGTAACCTTCGGCTGGCCGGCGGGGTTAAGAAAGACGTATTTTTTGCAGCTACTTTCCGCTAACATCATGGAATATCAGAAATTAGGCTCGTCCGACGTCACCGTTTCGCGCATCACCTTCGGCAGCTGGGCGGCCGGCGGCTGGATGTGGGGCGGCACCGAGCAGAACGACGCAGTGGGTGCCATCCACGCCGCCTACGACCTCGGGGTAACCAGCATCGACACGGCCCCGGTCTACGGCATGGGCCTGAGCGAGCAGATTGTGGGCGAGGCCATCAAGAGCCTGCCGCGCGACAAAGTGCAGATTCTAACCAAGTTTGGGATGCGTTGGGACGCGGCCAAGGGCGACTTCGCCATGAAAACCAAGGACAACCAGGGCCACGACCTGGACGTGTACAAGTACGCCAGCCGCGACAGCATTATCAAGGAGTGCGAGGAGAGTCTCCAGCGCCTGGGCACCGACTATATCGACCTCTACCAGCAGCACTGGCCCGACGTGACCACCCCCATCGCCGAAACGATGGAGGCCGTGGAGCGCCTCATCGAGCAGGGCAAGGTGCGCGCCGCCGGCGTCAGCAACTACTCGGTGGCCCAGTTGGAGGAAGCCGGCAAAACGCTCAACCTAGCCAGCAACCAGGTGCCGTACAGCATGTTGCGCCGCGACATCGAGAAGAACGTGGTGCCCTATGCTCAGCAGCACGGCCAGGGCATCCTGGTGTACAGCCCCTTGCAGCTTGGCCTGCTCACCGGCAAGATTAAGCCCGGCCAGCACTTCGACGCCAGCGACCTGCGCAGCACCAACAAGCTCTTCAAGCCCGAGGCAGTCACGAAAGTCAACGACTTCCTCAACAAAATCCGGCCGCTGGCCGAAACCAAAAACGCCACCCTCGGCCAGCTCGTGCTGCGCTGGACGCTGGCGCAGCCCGGCATCACGGTGGCGCTGGTGGGTGCCCGCAACCCCGAGCAAGCCGTGCAAAACGCTAAGGCCATCGACGTGCAGCTGAGCTTCGAGGAAATTGATTTTATCAATAAGCGGCTGGCTGAAGTGCAGTTGTAGGCACCTCACGAGACCCCTCTTGGGCCAGCCTCCTCTCCAAAAAAGAGGGAGAGCCTGACATTTTTAGAAATTAGAAAACAAGGGTCTCAGTGAATGCTGAGACCCTTGTTCTTTTTATCGGCACGCCGCCGTGGCTCCCCCTCTTTTTTGGAGAGGGGGCTGGCCCAAGACGGGTCTCGTGAGGTACCTACCCCGCAGGCTACTTTTGCCCCATGCCCCTGCCCTACCGCCGCCTCGTTGTCAAAATCGGCTCCAACGTCCTCACCCAGCCCAACGGCCTGCCCGATGAGGACCGCATGGCCCAGCTGGTAGCCCAGGTAGTGGGCCTCAAGCGCCAGGGCCTCGAAATCATCCTCGTATCGTCGGGGGCAGTGGCGGCGGGCCGCAGCCTCATCACGCTGCCGCCCAAGGCCGATGCCGTGCGCAGCCGCCAGCTGCTGGCCGCCGTGGGCCAGGTGAAGCTGCTGAGCCTCTACGCCGCGCTGCTGGCCCCGCACGGCCTGCTGGGCGCGCAGGTGCTGGTGACCAAGGAGGACTTCCGCGACCGCCAGCATTACCTCAACATGCGCAACTGCTTCCAGGAGCTGCTCCAGCAAAACGTTATTCCCATTGTAAATGAGAACGATGTGATTTCGGTCACCGAGTTGATGTTTACCGACAACGACGAGCTGGCGGGCCTGGTGGCTAGCATGCTCGATGCCGATGCGTTGCTCATCCTGAGTAACGTAGACGGTATTTTCGATGGTGACCCCAGCCGGCCGGGCGCGCAGGTCATCCGCCACATCGCGCCGCAGGATACCGGCTTTGCGCAGTTTGTGACGGCCACGCGCTCGCAGTTCGGGCGCGGCGGCATGCTCACCAAGTGCTCCATTGCGCACAAGGTGGCCGGGCTGGGCATCAGCGTGCACATCGCCAACGGCAAGACGCCCGATATCCTGCCCAGCGTCTTGAATGAGACGGCCATCAGCACGTGGTTTCAACCCAGCAAAAAAGCCTCGGGCACCAAGAAGTGGCTGGCCCACGCCCAGGCCGCCCAAGCTACGGTGCGAGTGAATGCGGGCGCCCGCGCCGCCCTGCTGGCCCCCGGCCAGGCCACCAGCCTGCTCCCGGTGGGCATCACCCACATCGAAGGCGACTTTCAGAAAGGCGACCTCATCCGCCTCGCTGACGAGGCCGGCCACGCGCTGGGCCTTGGCCTGGCCGAGTACGGCGCCGACAAGGCCCGCGAGCGCCTGGGCCAGCACGGCCAGCGCCCGCTGGTGCACTACGACTACCTCTTTCTAACGGCCGAGGGCTAGCCAACCAAAGCTGGTTGCGCACTGCGTTATTTGCGGGCTACTGCCCCGCTGAACTCATGTCCGATTACTCCGCTTACTTCACCGCCACGCAGCGAGCCAGCCGCGCGCTGGCCACCGTAGCGCCCGCTACCATCGACGCCCTACTGCGCGACCTGGCCGACGCGCTGCTGGCCCACACCGACTTCGTGCTGGCCGAAAACGCCAAGGACCTGGCCCGGATGCCCGCCGCCGACCCGCGCCACGACCGCCTGCGCCTCACCCCCGAGCGCCTGCACGGCATGGCCCAGGACCTGCGCAACGTGGCCGCCCTGCCCTCGCCGCTGGGCACCGTACTCAGCGAGAAACACCTACCCAACGGCCTACACCTGAGGAAATTACGCGTACCACTGGGCGTGGTGGGCATCATCTACGAGGCGCGGCCCAACGTGACGTTCGACAGCCTGGCGCTGTGCCTGAAAACCGGCAACGCCTGCCTGCTCAAGGGCGGCTCCGATGCGGCGGCCTCCAATGCGGCGCTCATTGAGGTGGCTGGGCCGGTGCTGCTGCGCCACGGCCTGCCGCTGGCCGCCGCTACCCTGCTACCACCCGAGCGCGCCGCCACCGAGGCCCTGCTGCTGGCCGTGGGCCTGGTCGATGTGGTTATTCCCAGGGGCAGCCAGGGGCTGATTGACTACGTGCGCCAAAACGCCAAGGTACCCGTCATCGAAACGGGGGCCGGCGTGGTCCACACGTACTTCGACGAAACTGGCGACCTCGCCAAGGGCCAAGCCATCGTGGCCAATGCCAAAACGCGCCGCGTAAGCGTCTGTAATACGCTCGATTGCTTGCTAATTAATGAGAACCGGCTAGCCGACTTACCGACCTTGGCGGCCCCGCTAGCGCAGGCGCAGGTGCAGATTTTTGCCGATGCGGCAGCCCACGCGGCGCTGGCCGGCCACTACCCGGCCGGGCTGCTGGCCGAGGCGGAGGAGCACCACTTCGGCACCGAGTTTTTGGACTATAAGCTGGCCATCAAAACGGTGGCGGGCCTTGATGCGGCGCTCGACCACATTGCCCGGCACGGCTCGCGCCACAGCGAGGCCATTATTTCGGAAGACGCGGCGCATATCGACACCTTTTTGCAGGTGGTGGATGCCGCCGCCGTGTACGCCAACGCCTCTACCGCCTTCACCGACGGCGCACAGTTTGGGCTGGGGGCCGAAATCGGCATCAGCACCCAAAAGCTGCACGCCCGCGGCCCGATGGGCCTGGAGGAGCTCACGAGCTACAAGTGGCTGGTGCGCGGCACTGGGCAGGTGCGGCCGGGCTAGCCTTGAGCTAACGCCACGACGCAAAATCATTTATTTAAAAGAAGTTATTTTACCTTGGCTAACTGCTTGGCCGCCCGCTCGCTATGCCCGTTACCTTTCGCGCCGTGCTGGAGGCCGGCGGCCCCAGCTTCATGCCTACGCAGGTTATTGTGGTGCCCGATGAGGCCTGGCAGGCGCTGGGCGGCAAGGCTACCAAACGCGTGGTAGCCACCCTCAACGGCCACGCCGAGCGCCTGGGCCTGCTGCCGCTCGAAGGTGGGGGCCGCTACCTCCTGCTACGCAAGGAGCTGTGCCAACGCTTGGGGCTGGCCATTGGCCAGGAAGTAGCCGTGCAGCTCGCGCCCGACCCTAACCCCGACCACGTAGACCTGCCCGATGAGCTAGCCGAAGCCCTGGCCGCCTGGCCCGAGGCCGAAGCCAACTTCTTGGCGCAGAGCGGGGCCATGCGCCGGGCCATTGCCCGCAAAGTAGCCGATGCCAAGCGCCCCGACACCCGCGCCCGCTACGCCGTGGAGCTGGCCGAGCGCCTGGCACGGGGTGCCCACCCGTTTCGGGTGGGCACTTCTTAGTTCTTGACAATGCGTTGCATGCTGCGGCCCTGCGTGGGCGACGCTACTTCGAGCAGGTAGGTGCCAGCGGGCAACGTAGCCAGGCTCAGCGGCTGGGCTTGCCCGCTGGCCAGGGCTCGCATGAGCACCACCTGGCCGGGCAGGCTAAGCAGGCGCACCGAGCAGGGGCCAGCGGGCAGCGCGCGCAGGTCGAGGGTGAGGATGTCGGGTGTGGGGTTGGGGTAGGCGCTGATGATGGCGACGGCACGGCTGACGCTGGCGGCGGGCGAGTAGACCACAGCGCCGCTCAGGTCTACCTGGCGCAGGCGGTAGTAGCTGAGGCCGGGCAGGGGCTGGGTATCGGTGGTGGTATAGGTGCTGGCGGTGAGCATAGTACCACGCCCGGCCAGCGTTTGCAGGGCCTGGTACTGGCGGCCATCGGCACTTCTTTCCAGCACAAATTCCTTGTTATTCAGCTCCGAAGCAGTAGTCCACTGCACCAGTACGGTTTCGGCGCGTAGCGTGGCAGTGAAGCCGGTAAGCGTAACGGGCAAGGGCTGGGTACTGGCAGCGGCGGCGCAAAAGGACACATTGCTGCCGACGGTGCCACCCCGCGAGTCGAAGCCGCTGCTGGCTGGCGAGGGCGGCGTGCCGTCGCAAAAGTCGAGGTAGCTGCCATCGGCCGCGAAGCCGCCGTTGTTCACGGTGTAGCCGGCGGCCTGCACCTGGCCGCGCGGCAGCGCCACCGGGCCGGTAATAATCCCGTTGTTAAAGAAATTACCCGAAGCCGTTAGGGTGCCCAGGTTTGAAACAGTGCCTTGATTTACAAAATCATAGGCAACGGCAAAAGTGCTACCCGCCGCATTTGTGAGGCGCGAGCCCGCGCCGATAGCGCCCATGCCGTTGGCCACGTTCATCGTGCCGCTGTTGGTGAGGGCCACGGTGCCACCCAGGCCGAGGTAGCCGTTGAAAGTGGCAGTGGCGCCCGCCGCCGTGGTAAAGGCGTTGGCGCTGCCGTCCGGAAAGTTGAAGCCCTGCGTCCAGGTAGCATTGTTGGTGATGCGCAGCGAACCGCTGCCGCCGCCGAGGCCGCCGGTCCAGCTGCCGCCGTTGTGCACGAGGCTGATAGTGGGGCTGTTGCCTGCCTCCTGTAGCTGCGTGGTCCAGGTGCCGGCGTTGGTGATGGTGAGATTGCCGCTGGTAGTCAGGTAGCCGCTCCAGGTGGCGCCGGCCGCGTTGGTGATGGTGGCCCCAGCCACAGGTTGCAGCTGCACTGTGCTGGTGGCATAGTTGTGGATGGTGGGCGGCACCGTGATGGTACCGGGCAGGTAGCCGCTCCAGGTGGCGCCGGCCACTACCGTGGTGCCGCCGTCGCTGCTGCCATTGTTGATGGTGGTAGCAGCGGCCAGCAGCAGGTTATTGGTCGCGATGGAGCCGGTGTTGTTGAGTACCGTGCCCACCACGCCGGCACTCACGCTGAGGGTGCCTGTGAGGCTGCCGCTGTTGCAAATCGTCACCCCATCGCTCGGCACGCTCAGGGTGCGGGAGTACGTAGTGCCCGCCAGGATGCAGATGACCTCGCCCGGGCGCGCCACGTAGTCGCCCACATTATCCGTCAGCGTAGTGCTGCAAGTGGCGCATTGGCTCCAGGCGGCGCGGCTACCCAGCAGGCCCAGCAGCACTAGTAGTAAGGCCCGCAGTTGAGTAGTGGTAAAATTTATAACCATAAGAAGTTAAGGAAGGGGATTCAGGCTGCTTAAAGCCTGAGAATGGAGAGCGTAGTATGGCAATGCTACAAAAAAATACTGCTTTAAGTCAACTACCTAATCCTTCTTTTACACCCTTGACTGTCGTGCTTAATGGGAGAAATGGCAACTAAAAAGCCCGCTAGCAGCAATGCCAGCGGGCTTTTCACTATCCCGAAAAATAATCGACTTATTCCTCATAATACCACTCACTTGGCGAAAAACATTCACCCTAGTGGCCCCGGGGCCCGCGTTATTTCTTGAGCGCAATGCTAACTACCTTGCCCGGGCCGCTCACTATGAATTTGCATTCTTGGAAGGTGGGGGCCGCTATGTGGGGGCGCACGTTGTTGGAAAACGCGTAGGGCTCGGTAGGAATGCCCAGGAAATTCTTATCGAATTTCTCGTTGTCGTTTGTGTCTTGTGTGAGGGCTACGGCCCACTCGCCGGGCGCCAGCGCCACGGGCAGCGTGAGCTCAGTTTTGCCATCGGGCCTCACTGCTAAGTGCAGGGCGTGCTGGCCTTCCTTGAGAAATTTCTCCGGCGCGTTGTAGAAGTTTATCCAGACCACGGAGTGCGTCGAAGCCAGGTTGGTGATGACAACCTGCACCGTTTCGGGGGCTACGGCGGGCGGCGGCACGGGCACGGCCCCTAGGGCAAGGCCGCTCAAGAGGAGCGTAGCCAGCGGCAAAGTTTTCATAGTAGGGCAGCTAAGAGGCAGTGGATTAGGGCTTAAACTTATGGGCCCGCACAAATCGTTCCAGGCGTGGGCCGGGCGGGCGGCCACCGCGCTGGCTGCTACCTTGCCGGCTCCCACCTACTCTGCTGCACCGCATGCAACGCTACTTCCAACGCTTTCAGCGCATTGCCGAAGCCGGCCGCTACCACGAGCTAGCCGCGCTGCCCGTGCCCAAGCCCGAATTTTTCAACTGGACCACCGAAATCCTGGAGGGCCTGCACGTAGCTGCCCATCCCGATAAAGCCGCCCTCGTGCTGGCCGACGACGCGGGCCACCGCACCCTCAGCTACGCCGGGCTGGCCGCCCAGGCCAACCAGCTGCTCAACTTCTGGCGCGGCGCCGGCGTGCGCCCCCAGGAGGCCGTGCTGCTGATGGTGCCCGTGTGTGCCGAGCTGTGGGCCACTTATGTAGCGGGCATCAAGGGCGGGCAATTGCTGATTCCGGCGGCCAGCATCCTCTCGGTAAAGGACTTGGAATACCGCTTTGGCCGGCTATTGCCCGCCGTAGTCATCGCCGACCTGGAAAACGCTGCCAAAATTGATGCCGCCGAGCAGAGCCTGGGCCAGCCCATCCAACTCAAGATGCTGGTGGGCGGGCCAGCGGCGCAGCGCCCCGGCTGGGTCGGCTTTGAGGGACTGGCTAGCCTGCCCGCGCAGGCCGAGGCCGCCCCCACCCGCGCCGACGACCCACTGTTTTTGTTCTTTACCTCGGGCACCACGGGCCTGCCCAAGGTGGTGACGCACACGCACTTTTCGTACCCGGTGGGCCACCTCAGCACCGCCGCCTGGATAGGCCTGCGGCCCACCGACCGGCACTGCAACATTGCGCAGGCCGGCTGGGCCAAGTTTGCCTGGAGCAGCTTTTTTGCGCCGCTCAGCGTGGGGGCTACGCTGGTGGCGTACCAGGGGGGCGGGCGCTTTGCGGCGGGGCCGCTGCTGGCGGCGCTGGCCCGCGAGCGCGTGACTACGTTTTGCGCGCCGCCCACGGTGCTGCGGCTGCTGGTGCTGGAGGATTTGGCCGCTTATACCTTCAGCTTTCGCGAGTGCGTGAGTGCCGGCGAACCCCTTAATCCCGAAGTGATTGAAGCCTGGCAGCGCGGCACGGGCCAGCTAATCCGCGATGGCTACGGGCAGTCGGAGAGCACGGCCATGATATACAACCTGCCCGGCAGCGCCGTGCGCCTGGGCAGCATGGGCCAGCCGTCGTTTATGTACGACATCATCCTTGCCGACGACGAGGGCCGCCCGCTGCCCGACCTAGCCGAGGGCCACATCGCCGTGCGCACCGACACGGGCTGGCCCAACGGCCTGTTTACCGGCTACTTCGGCGAGCCCGAACGGGCGGCCAGCGTGTTTCGCCACGGCCTCTACTACACCGGCGACAAGGCCTACCGCGACGCCGATGGCTACCTCTGGTTTGTGGGCCGCGACGACGACGTGATAAAATCGAGTGACTACCGCGTGGGGCCGTTCGAGGTCGAGAGCGTGCTGGTAGAGCACCCCGCCGTGGTAGAGGCCGCCGTGGTGGGCTCGCCCCACGCCATCAAGGGCCACGAAATCAAAGCCTTCGTCATTCTCACGCCCGGCACCGAGCCCAGCGCCGCGCTGGCCCGGGAGCTGTTTGCCTACGGCCGCACGCACTTGGCGCCCTACAAGATGCCGCGCCTGCTGGAGTTTGTGGCGGAGCTACCCAAGACCATCAGCGGCAAAATCCGGCGGGTGGAGTTGCGCGCCCGCGAGGCCCAGCAGCGGCGCGGCGAGCCGGGGCCGCTGGAGTTTTTTTATGAGCGTAATAGTGGCTAGCTACCGCAGCGCGGCCAGCCCTTCGCAGAAGTAGCGGAAGCTGGCCGAGGTGTTGCGTGCTGGGTCGAGGTGCTGGCTGATATCATTGGCCCACTGCGTTTTGCGCTTACCCGTGGTAAAGTAGCGGCCTTGTTTCAGTACTTCCCACAAGGCATCATTGGGCTTGGGCAGGCTTTCGCAGTCACGGTCCAGGCCCTTGAAATGCGCGGGCTTTACGCCGGGGTAGGCCGCCATGATGGCGGCACGGTCGCCCAGCCACCAGGCTTCCAGCTCTTGCACGGCTATTCGGTTGAGGACGTGAAACGGCTGGTCGGGGTGGGCAGTAGTTTTGGTAAGCAGGCCCGCTTCGGCCGCTTTCTCTTCCAGGCTGGCTTTACGGCGGGTGCAGATGCCGTCACCATCGAGTAAGACTACGATGCGCAGGTCGGTTTCGCCTTCGCGCAAAATGCGGCGATGGTAGCCGCGCAACACGTTTTTCAACTCGCCCAGCAAGTCTTACCAGCCCTCAAAGGTGCGAATCCGAAACGTGCAGCCACCGGGTAGCAGGCGCGGCAATAGGTGCTCCAGTGCGGCTTTGGCTGAGGGTTCTTCTACCAGAAAATCGATGCGCATCGCCTTACTTGGTGGTCAGCGGCGAATCGAGCGGGCTGCCCACGTCGAAAAAATTGCGCGCCCACAGGTAGCCCAGCGGCGAGCCTTCCTCTACCATTGCCGGGATGCCCGGCAGGTCGGCGGCCCGCGTGGCCTGGGTGTAGCCGTCGGCGCCCCGGTGCAAAATCCAGACCTGCTCCGGCTCCAGCGCGTTGAGCAGTGCGGGCGCGTGGGTGGCCACCAGCAGCTGCCGGTTTTCGGAGGCGGCAATCAGCTCTTCGGCCAGTTGCGGCAGCAACTGCGGGTGCAGCTCGTTTTCGGGCTCTTCGATGCCGAGCAGCCCGGCCGCGCCCGGCTCGTAGAGCAGCGTAAGCAGGGCGGCCAGCCGCATGGTACCGCCCGACATATACTGCGGCCGGCAGCGGCTTCTCAAACGGCGCATCCTTGAAGCGTAGCAGCAGCCGCTCGTCAGAGGTTATCTCAGTCACAATGCTGGCTAGCTCGGGCACCCAGCGGCGCAGTTGGGCCGTTATTTTTTCTAAAACCTCGGGGTGCCGCTCGTGCAGATAGTAGAGCACGTTGGGCAGGTTGTCGCCGTTGGGCGAAAGCTTTTCGCGCGGGCCAGCGTCAGAGTAGCCTTTGAGGTGGTCGTCGGTGAGGTGGAGCAGGCGGTAGGAGGTTATAGTGCTTGCTAAAGCCAACGTTTTGGGCGCTTGCTGCCCTCTTTCCTCTGAAAACTCAATACTATAGTATATAATTGGCTACGAAGAAGGGTTTGTATAATATCTTCCGGGAGCACCATCCCTATCATAAATATTAATCCTAAACATGTTTTCAAATCCTTGAGGGCTAGGTTCAGCGTCTACTAAAGCAATAATTCGCTCTAGGTCTGCATCAGGTTCAGTCAGAATTTCATCAGAAACGAATATTTGGCCAGCAGCTTCGTCTATCCCAATTCTGTAGCGCAAACGAGGAATTACCGGACTAATAAAAAATTCTACTTCAAATTCTATATGGTCCGTAACTCCCCGCGTACGCATCCCCCGAAACCTATCCCGCGTCTCCCACGCCCCTACTAAATTCCCCCGTACCGCCTCCGCCAGAAAATCCAGCGCATCCAGCACGGTTGATTTTCCGCTGCCATTGGGGCCGATGAGCACGGTGAGGGGCGTGAGGTCGCGGAACTCCACATCGCGCAGGGCGCGGTAGTTTTTGATGCGCAGGTAGGTGAGGCGGGGAACTGCCGGGACCGGGGTAGCCATAGGTTTTGCGGGGGCTTTGGTGCAAAGTACGGCCGTTTGGGGGGCTAGCCCGAAACGCAAAGCGCGCCGCCGGCCCGAGGGCCAGCGGCGCGCCAAAAAGCCGAAACGGGCGGAATTACGACTTCTTCTCCGCTACCGGAAATTTGTCGAGAATATCCTTGGCCGACTTGCTGAACTCGGTGCCGAGGCGGGCGGGGTCGTCCACGGGGTCGGCCATGGAGCCACGCCACACGAGGTTGTTGGTGCGGGCATCAATGAAGTCGATGATGAGCGTGCCCTCGCGGTACTGCTCGGTGCGCGGCTGGCTATAATAGGTGGGTGTGTACCAGTAGCCGTAGTTGATGGGCAGGAAGCGGCCGCGGTAGCCCACGGCGTAGGGGTAGGCGTAGTTGGGGCCGGGGTAGGTGTCGTACACCGTGCGCTCGGCGCGCTCCACAAAGGTATGGGTGGTCACGATGATGTCGGGGTTGGCTTCCACTTCGCGCAGGCCGCGCTTGGCCAGCTCGCTGGCAATGGCCTGCTTGATACGGTCTTGCGCAATGGGGCTGTTAAGGAGCGGGTTCTGGTCGCCGCTGGTTTTTACTTCAGTGTTAGCAAAGTCGAAAGTGCGGTACTTGGCAAAGTTGACGTCGGCGCGCTGCTCCACGTTCACGGCTGAGGTGCAGGCGCTGAGGCCGCCGCCCAGCGCGAGCGCCAGGCCTAAAAGTAGTTTTTTCATAGGAAAAGGATGGGAGGTCAGGGAAGGTGAAGCTAGATACTTGTGTTTGCACCAAGGGGTTACACCGGGGTAGCACAAGTGCGGGGCTAGCAGTGCCGTTACCTCGGCTAGGCGAGCTGCTCTTGCCTGCTTGCCAGACCACCTAGCGGACGCACCGCCACGAAATTCGATTAGCTGCCCTTCGGGTTATTTCCAGCCCTTACGCCGGGGGCATCTTGCAGTTAGCAATCGGTCATCGACGCCACTACTTTTCTTTCACCGTAGTAGGCACCAGCACCTGATACGAGTCCCAAAACTCGGGGCGGTAGGGCACGTTGAGGTCCAGGTGCAGGCCGGTGGTTTGCAGCACCAAGGGCTTGTCCTGGGTGAAGCTGGTGGCGAGCAGCTCCAGGCTCTCGCGCTGGGTTTGCTGGCGGGCGTTGGTGGCCGGGTCGGAGTACAGCTGCTCGTTGTCGTGGCGGGCGTAGCGCAGGTAGTAGGTGCCGCGCAACTGCTCGTATTGGTAAACATCGTGGTGGGTGCTCCGCCTGGTTGCCGGGGCCGTCAGCCCCAGCCGGCGCAGCACTTTTGCCTTATCGACGGCGTAAGGCGCCCGCACGGTAAAGGCCTCGTATTTCACCAAAGCATAGGTATCGGTGGTAATGTAGAGGGTGCCCTGGTACGACTCGGGGGCCGGGTAGCCGTAGGGCGTGGTGAAGGCGCTGGGCCGCTCGCACACGAAGCCCACCTCGTACACCGGGTGGCCGTCGTACTCGGTTTGGCCCTTGAGGGTAACCGTGTACTGGCGGGCCGGGCCGGGTTCCAGCGGGTTGCTGGTTGTCAGCACCGGGTCGTGGCTCCAGAGCAGCCAGAAGGCGGGCGGCTCCAGCAGCTGGCCGGTTTGGCGCTGCTGGCGCAGCTGCAAAAAGCGCTGCTTCTGGGCGTGCTCCCAGCTACCGCGCCGGTAGCCCTCCTGGTCGTAGAAGTCGAGCGCCGCCTCGTGGCTGGTGCGCAGCGAGTCGTTGCGCCACGTGCGGGCGCGGGAGTAGAGCTGCATACTGTTGGCCTGCTGGGGGTAATTGGCAAGAATGTGCTCGCGGGCGCGCTGCGCAATCACCTCGGGCCGGGGCGGGGCCGTAACCAGCACCGTGGCCAGCAGGTGGGGCTGCGGCGTGAGCCGCACGGCCAGCGCCGCGCCGCGCACTGGCACGCTGGCCGAGGCGTAGCCCAGGCACGAAACCCGCACCGAATCGGCCCGCTGCCCGGCCGGCACAAACAGGGCAAACGCGCCCTCGGCGCTGGTTACGGTGCCCAGGCTGGTGCCGGGCAGCCCCACGCTGGCAAAGGCGATGCCCTCGCCCGTTTTGGCATCGCGCACCTGGCCCAGCAGCTTGCGGCCAAGGGCGGCGGGCGCGGCCGCCACCACCGGCGCCATGCTGGAGGTGGGCCGCATCACCTGAGTATAGTAAAACCCATCAAACACTTCAGCCCAGGGGCCGCGGAGCGGCAGGTAGCCCAGCGGCGACGCGTAGAACGTGGCCCCCGGCGGGGCCCGGCGCAAATCGACAAACCCGGCCGCGCAGCCCAGCTGCCCAAAGGCCTGCTCAATGCTACCGGCCACCGGCTCGGGCACCGGCCGCAGGCTGCGGGGCTCCTCCAGCCGCCCGTAGGTGCCGCCGCCGGCCACAAAGCCGAGGGCGTACACGGCGGGCCCCAGCCGGCGCTTGACCAGCTCGCCCATGGGCACGGCGCCGCCCATCAGCGAGCGGGGCGTCACCTGACGCACGTCATCGGAGTCGGCCGCGACTTCGCGGCGGATGTAGCGAACCGTGAGGCTGTCGTCGAGGTCGAGGCGCGCGTGGTGGTTGGCCAGGTGGTAGGACGCTGCCCAGACGATAATTTTCGGGTGCTCGGGCTGGCGGCTCACGTACAGCAGGTTGTCGGCCATAAGGCGGTCGCGCAGGTTCTGCACCGGCTCACGCTGGCCCCGCATTGCCCGCAACTCGCCCCGCCAGTAGGCTCCGCTGCTGCGCAGCCACTGCTGCCAGAACCGCGCCTGGCTGGCCTGCGCCGGCAGCCGGGCGGCGACATACGTGAGCGAAGCCCGGCACTGCGCCAGCCAGTGGGCCAGCCGCACGGTATCGGCCGGGTGGCGCAGCGATGCGTCGCCACCCTTCGAAAGCTCGGCCAGCAGCTCCTGGCCGGGGTAAAAGTCGGCGGCCGTCCAGCGGCGGCGGGTGTCCTGGGCCACGAAGCGCCGCAGCTCGGGCAGCAGCTGCTCCTGGGTGTACTCGCCCGAGAGCTGGCAGTCGAAGCCCGCCAGCTGGAGCCGGCGGTGGGTGTCGAGGTAGGCGGCCAGGGTGTCGAAGTCGGCCGTGCCGCTCCAGATGCCCTCATACACCGAGCGTAGCAGCACGGGCCGCACGGGCCGGCCGGCGGCCATCTCGCGCCGGGCCTTGTCGAGGGCGTACATGTCGCCCTCAAAAGCCAGCGTATTGAAGCCTAATGAGTCGTGCAGGTAGCGCACCAGGCGAATTTTGGCCTCAAAAGTGGCCCCGTCCTGGTGCGTTTGCTCCCCCAGCATCACCACCCGAACGCCAGCCAGCGCCTGCCGCAAGGGGGCGTAGGCGCCGGGCGCGGGCACCGGCAGGCAGTGCAGCGGGAGCGCGGCGGGCGCTTGGGCCCGGCTGCACCAGGCGGTCAGTAGCAACCAACTCAGAAGGCAAAAAATACGCAGCATAGCAGAAGGTCAAAGAGAACGGATACCGATTTTCGGCCCAATATCGGTCGATGTTTATTGCTGCGCAATAGTAGCTAATTAGCTGATAATAACCCAAAACATATCGTGTCATCGGCTTTTTCACGTGCTGCCAGAACGCGGCGGTGGGCTCTTTATTCTATGGCTCTACGCTAGCTAGCGGCGATGCCTTTCTTGCTTCAAGCCAAGCTTATAGCCGGTAAGGACGCTTTTAGCAGCGAAGAAATACCCCCCCGAGGAGTCGCTTCGCGCCGGGGCACTGCGCTGGCCGCACGGCTCCGCTGGGGCTTTCCACTAGTATTTCGCCACGGCCCTGCCTACTCCCCTACCGTCGAGCTTGCCCAACGCGCCCCCGCCCTGGCCCGTATGGGCAGGCAAACCCCTGGCGGCAAGCTGCCCGCCCGCATCTTTACCCTATGGAAGGACTAACGAAAATCGCCGACCTCGGCAAGCCGCGCGTTGTGATTGTGGGCGGCGGCTTTGGCGGGCTGGAACTGGCTAAGTCGCTGGCCGACGCCCCGGTACAGGTAGTACTTATCGATAAGCAGAACTACCACGGCTTCTGGCCGCTGCTCTACCAGGTAGCCACGGCGGGCCTCAACCCGGACAGCATCATCTCGCCGTTTCGCAAAATCCTGAATGCCCAGAAGAATTTTTTCTTCCGCATGGCCGAGGTAAAGTCCATCGACGCCGGCGCGCAGGTGGTCGAAACCACCATCGGCCTGCTGCGCTACGACTACCTGGTGCTGGCTACCGGCACCACCAGCAATTTCTTCGGCGACGAGCTGATGGCCCGCAACGCCATCACGCTCAAGAACCTGGGCGATGCCATCGAGCTGCGCAATACGCTGCTCTCGCACTTCGAGCAGGCCCTGCAAATCGGCGATGTGGACAAGCTCAACAGCATGCTCGACTTCGTGATAGTGGGCGGCGGCCCCACCGGCGTGGAGATGGCCGGCGCGCTCAGCGAGCTGCGCGCCCACGTGTTCCCGCGCGACTACCCCGAGCTGGACCTCAAGCAGATGGACATCCACGTGGTGCAGAGCGGGCCAGTGCTGCTCAAAGGCATGTCGGCCGAAGCCTCGGCCAAGTCGCTCGAATACTTGCAGGAAATGGGCGTGCAGGTGTGGCTCGACTGCCGCGTGAAGTCGTACGACGGCTACACCGTGACGCTGAGCACCGGCGAGCACCTCGTGTCGCGCACGCTCATTTGGGCGGCGGGCGTCACGGGCGCGCCGGTTGCTGGCCTGGAGCCCAGCGCTCTGCTCAAGTCGAACCGCTACCAGGTCAACGAATTCAACCAGGTGGCGGGCTACGAGAACGTATTCGCCATCGGCGACATCGCCCAGATGGCCACCAAAGACTACCCCGACGGCCACCCGCAGGTGGCGCAGCCCGCCATTCAGCAGGGCAACCTGCTGGCTGATAACCTCCGGCGCGCCCTGGCCAAGGAGCCGCTCAAACCCTTCGTATACAGCGACAAAGGTACGATGGCAACCATCGGCCGGCACCGCGCCGTGGGCGATATCATGCTCTTTGGCAAGCAGTTTCACATCACCGGCTGGCTGGGCTGGCTGGGCTGGAGCTTCGTGCATATCATGGCGCTGGTGAGCTTCCGCAATCGCCTCTCGGTGTTCGTGGCCTGGGCCTGGAACTACATCACCCAGGACAAGGGTATGCGCTACATCATCGGCAAGCCCAAGGCCCCGCTGAAAGAGCGGGAGCTGGAAGTCAAGCCGTTGGTCTGACGCCGTATGGCCAACCTATCGGGTACGCTCGCCATCCTGTCGGCCATGTTTACACCGGCCATTCTGGTATCGGCGTGTAGCTCGCTCATTCTCACCACCTCGCAGCGCCTGAGCCGTAGCCTCGACCGGCAGCGCGAGGTGGCCCAGCTGCTGCGCCAAAATCAGCAGCAGGCCCTCACCGCCACGCCCGACCCCGCCGAGCACGGCCACCTCACGCAGCAGTTGTTGTTCGCCATCCGGCGGGCGCGGCTGCTTCAGCAGGTGATGAATTGCCTGCACTTTACGCTCAGCATTTTCATCGGCAGCATCCTGACCATTGGAGTATTTGAGTTGGCTGATTTTTCGCGGGCCTGGGTTATCGCGGCGCTGAGCGTGGCGGGCGCACTTCTACTACTCTACGCCAGCGTATTGCTCATCCGCGAGTCGGGCCTGGCCCGCGCCGACGTAGCCGAGGAAACCGCCTATCTCACGCAGTTTACCCTGGCCGACCAAGACCGGGTAGCCAACCAGTAGCCAGCAGCAAAAGCGGCGCGCCACGCTGCTCATAGCCGCACGTTGAGGGCCAGCGGCTGCACCACAAAGCCTTGCAAGTAGCTGCTGTAGGCTACCCGCACGCCCGCCTCCACCGGCGTACGCAGGTGAAAGACGTTGAACAAGGCCATAAAATCGGCCCCGTAATTCTGATAATTGACAATGGCCCGCGTGGACGTTACCGCGCCGCCCGGCGTGCGCAGCCCCACCAAACTGCTGCCTTGGGCCACATCGGTAAAGACCGTAGCGCGCAGGCGCTGCACGTACAGCACGCGCCCCACCGACCAGTGCACGAAGGCCAGCGGCAGGTAGTAATCGGCGCTACCCACGGCCAGCCGGTCAAAGCTGATGTAGCTCGTTTCGGCCCGCGGAAAGGAAATGGCCGATGAGAAATTATACTGATTTTGCTGCTGATACTGGAAGCCGCCGCGCAGGCGCAGCGCGTGGTGCCTGGCCAGCCCCGGCGCGTACACGGCCGCCTGCACGCCCACCTGGCTAGCCTGCAAGCGGGTATCAAAAGGCGTAGTACGGTAGGTGGCCAGCAGCGTAGCGCCGCCGCGCGGGGCCACGTCGCGGGCGCTCTGCTTGAGCTGGCTAGCGTAGGCCAGCGAGGTTTGCACGGCGTGGAGCGGCGCTGTGGGGCCGGTTTCGGAGCGGCTGCGCACCGGCAGGTCGTAGCCGAACACGCGCTCGTGCAGGTAGTACGCGCCCACCGTGAGCGCCTGCAAGTACTTGGAGCGTGTGAGCACAAGCGGCACGCGCACGCCGGCCAACAGGCGGGCATACTGCCACTGGTCGCGGCGGAGGCTGTCGAGGGGCGTGGCGCGGTCTACGTAGCGGGCGGCATCGCGCCCACCATAGGTAGCTTCCACATCGAGCACCGGGTAGCGGCCCTGGTAGCTGAGCGCGCCGGTGGCGGCCACGGTGCGCTCGGTCTGGTCGTAGCTGAGGCCGGCAAAAAGCTGGGTCGTGCTCAAAAAATCCTGCGAGCGCACGCCCACGCTCACCGCGTTGCCGGCCGGGCTTTGCACCACCCCGTAGCTGAACAGGCGAAATGCGTGGGCCAGCGGCCGGTAGCGCCGCACGCCGTAGTGCGGCCCTGCCGAGTCGGGTGAGGCCAGCAGCTGCGCGATGCGCGCCGCGCCGGGTTCGCCAGCTGCCAGCGCGGCCACGTAGGGCGCGGGGGCAGTGGCGGGCGCGGCGCTGGGCAGCGGCGTCCAAGTAGCAGGGTCGAGGGGCATTTCAACTACGCGGGCGCCGGTGACGCGGTAGTCGTGCAGGGCCAGGTGGCGGCCATCGGGGGCCACGGCTATGTGGTAGGCACCGGTGGGCCGGCTGGTGACCTGGTAAGTCTGGTGCGTGCGGTAGTTGACGGCGTAGATATTATCCACGCCCGACTGCGGCGAATTGTAGAGCACGTACTCGCCCCACAGCTGTGGGTTGGCGAGGTTGATGTTAGCTACCGGCAGCATATTCACCTCCAGCCCACTGGTGGGCTCGATGAGTTGCAAGGTTTTGCCGGCCGCGCTCAGCGCCACCGTCACAATGGCCTGGCCGGTGGGCGAGAAGCGCGCCTGCTGGTACAGGTCGTTCCTAGGGTTGGGCAGCGTGCGAATGATGGCACCCGTAGCTGCATCCAGGATAACGAGCGCGTGGTGATACGCCTCGTCGGTGCGCACGGCCACGATGCGCGTGCCATCGGCCGAGAGCGCGGCGGCCGAGTAGCGCTGGCCCCGGCCCAACCGGGTGAGGCGGCCAGTTGCCAGGTCCAGCACTTTCAGCTCGGAATACATCCGCTGGCCCCAGCGCGGATTTTGCCGAAACTCGGGCCACACCGCCTTGCCGCCGCCTACCGACAGCATTTCGGGGATATTCTGCTGGCCCAGGGTGAATACCCGGCGCTCGCGGCCGTGGCGGCCCAGCAGCACCAGCTGCGCGATGTCGCCGAGGCCGCTTTTCAGGGCCAGCACCGTACTGTCGTTGACGTATTGCGGGTATTGGTACTGGGTGAAAACGGGCGTAACGGCCTGGCCCGCCAGCTCGCGCACCGGCGTGGGCGCGGGGCGGGCGGCCTGCTCAGCGCGCCAGGTCGAGTCCAGCTCGCGCATGGTGCGGGCGTAGAGGTCTTCCACGCGCAGGCCGGTGGTGTGGCGCAGGCTGCGGGAAAACGAGAAGGGGTAGAATGGGAAGCGGTAGTACTCGTCCAGCACCCGGCTCCACACGTCGGCCCCGTAGTGGGCTTTGGCCGAAGAGGTTAGGTAGTAGCCCAGCACGTACCAGTCGGGCACGTAGTCGCGTAGCGAGCCATTCACTGCCTTTTGGTAGTTGTAATGCCGGCCTTCCAGCAAATTGGCCCGCAGGCCCAGGCCGAAGTACGGGATACGCCCGCGCCCGCTGCGCGTGAAGGCCGTTTCGGTACCCACGGCGTCGCCTTCAAAAAACCATTGCGGCACGCCCACCGCCGCCACGCCCAGCCCGCCCTCACCCAGCAGCGGCACCACCACCCGCCCAAAGCCCTGCCGCGCCTTATCAAACTGATTGATGTGCCGAAACTCGTGGACCACCAGCCCATCAAGCCAGTCTACGGTGCCCAGGCCCTGCCCCTGGTCGGGAGTGGTAAAAAACTCGGCATGGCGCGGTAAAAACGTCACGAAGCCGTTGCTCACGGTCGTTTGGTTTTGCATGACCACCGCAATGGGCTTGGCCTGCACGCCCAGCGTGGCGCCCTCGGGGCCGTGCACGGCCTCCAGCCGGCTGGCCGTGCGCTGGGCCGCCGTGTCGAGCCCCGCCGGATACAGCACCCGGAAGTGCGGGCTGCGGATTTCCTGCCAGCGCAGGTGGGGCGGGTTTTGGCTGAGGATGGGCAGGCTTTGGGCGGCGGCCGCGCCACTGGTGAGGAGTGCTAGCCCCAGCCCCGCAAGCGTTTTTTGCATGGAGCCAAGTTACGGCCGAGGTCGCCCGCGCAAGCAACTGCGGGCCGCGTTATTCGGGCACTACGCCTTGGCTAAGAGGCTAGGTCTTGCGCGGCCGGTTGGCCTGCTGGCAGGTGCGCAGCCACTGCCGGGCCGCATCAATATTGCCAAAGATGCGCAGCTCAAACTTGTCGCCCACACTCGATACCAGCGCCTCGGCCGAGAGGGCGGCAAACGATACAGGGCTGACTACGTGGGCGAAGTAGCGCAGGCCGAGCGCAATGGCGCGGGGCGTCCAGTCTTGAGCTATCCAGGCCACGGCGTGGTCCCAAGGGCCGCTTACGTGGGTGTTGTCGTTTAGCAGGTAAGCGCAACGGGTTTGGGCCAGGAAGTCGATGCCGACGTTCGAGCCGTTCATGATGCTTTCGAGCGTGAGGTAGCCCTGCCACACGTTGAACGTCAGGTCGTTTTGCGGCTCATAGGTCATCGTCAGGAATACCTTACCGAACGCATTCGCTACTTCTCTTTGCATGGGGCTAGCCGATGATAAGCGGGCAATATACGCTGGCTGCCCGCGATTAGCTCGTCCGTTTCAGGCCTATAATGCCCACCAGAATGCAGCCGATGTAGAAAACGTGCGCCCACTGGAAAGCTTCTTTCAGCACCAGCGTATCCACGATTTTGATGCCGACCAGGGCAATGCCCATCCAGATGGCGAAGGCCGTGGAGGCGGGAATAACGTTGAGGGCTTTGGAGAAGAAAAACACGTTGGCCACTCCAAACCCCACGTAGCCGATGGCTGGCAGCAGGGTCATGATACCCGTGGAATTCGCAAAGAAAGCTGGCCAGTCGATGGCCTTGATTTTGGCTACGCTCGTGTATTTAAGGCTGTAGTTCCAGCACACTTCCATGATGGAAGCCAGAAACAGGTAGAGCCAGGCGGGATTGAAGCTTAGAGTCAAGACGCGGGGGTGGCAACAGGGCGGGGAGATTCGGTAGCAACGGCGGGCACGGTGGGTTCGTTGCCAGTAGGGTTGCCGCCGGGGCGGGGCGCGGGCACGGTTTCATGCATGTCTTCGGGCACCTCCCAGCCGTGCAGCACTTTGGTGGCGGGCACGCGCTCGCCGAGCCAGCCCAGCACGCGCCAGCGCACGCCGTGGTAGGCGCGGAAGGCCGCCGAGCGCTCAGCCAGGGCCTTTTCATCGAAGCGCACCACCGAAAAGGCGTGCTGCGAGAAGTAGTCCTTGGGGAACGCGTAGGGCAGGCCCCAGCGCTCGGGCTTGCGGTTTTGGGGTAAGAAAGCGGTACCGAAGAGCCAGTCCCAGACCGCAAATTTGGTCGAGAAGTTGGCGTAGTAAACTTCCTCGTGGTCGGCGTGGTGCCAGAGGTGCATTTCGGGGCCGTTGATAACGTACTGAAGCTTACCCGATTTCACGTCGATGTTGGCGTGAATGTACATGCCCCACACGGCGTCAATCAGGGCCTTGATGGGCACTACGATGGGATTAGCCCCCAGCAGGATGATGGGCGCAAACTCGATGGTTTGGTTGATGATAATCTCGACGATGTGCGAGCGCGAGCCGGCCAGCCAGTCTACCTGCTTGCCCGAGTGGTGCGCCTCGTGAGTGCGCCAAAAGAACGCGCTATTGTGCTGGAAGCGGTGAAACCAGTAGATGTAGAAGTCGTGCGTGATGACGAAAAAGCCCACCTGCGCCACTATCGGCCAGCTGCTCACCAAGTGAAACCGCGCCCCGAAGTGCGCGGCCAGCGGTGCGATGATAAACCCAAAAATCAGGATTTGCAGGAAGTAGCTCTGCACCAGCGTGTACCAGAACAGGTCCACAAACAGCCCTTCGCGGAAAAACGGCAGGCCCTTGCGGTACGGAAACTTCCGTTCCAGCACCAGCAGCACCGCCACCGCCAGCAGCAGGATGGGCGTGGTAATCAGGGTGGTTTGGCCCACAGCGTTGAGGCTGTGATAAAACTCGCTTATCGTCTCTAGCATAGCGGATGAACTACTAAGTATCTCTGCCCCTAACTGCCCGGCGCGGCTTAATGTTCGCCTGCGGGCGCTACGGCTGGGCTTTAAGGGCTAATAAAAATACGTCTGTCATGCCGAGCTTGCGAAGCATCTTATCGGGTTCGAACGGTTGTTCTGGCGCGACAAGATGCTTCGCAAGCTCAGCATGACAGACGTAGGGGGAGCTTTTTTACTGGCTTACTAAGCGGCCGTTACCTCGCGGCGCAGGCGGCGCAGGGGCTCTTTCTCGCTTTCGTACACCACTTTCACGCCGTCGCCGAGGCCGGCTTCGGTGTCGCGGATGTCGCGCACCATCTTGGCCAGGCCGCCGGGCTCCACGCTAGCGGCGTGGTCGGAGCCCCACATGGCGCGGTCGAGGGTGAAGTGGCGCTCCACGAAGGTGGCGCCCAGGGCTACGGCCGTTACGGTGGTGCTCAGGCCGGTTTCGTGGCCCGAGTAGCCGATGGGCGTGCCGGGAAACTGCCCCTGGAGGGTTTGAATCATGCGCAGGTTCAGCTCGGCGGGGGGGCAGGGGTAGGCCGACGTGCTGTGGGCAATCATCAGGTTGTCGAGGCCCACGTAGGCCACGGCGTCGGTGATTTCCTGCTGGGTGCTCATGCCGGTACTCAGCATGAGCGGGCGGCCGGTGGCGCGCACGCGGTCGAGCAGCGGCTTATCGGTGAGCGAGGCGCTGGCCATCTTGTACATGACGGGCTGGAATTGCTCCATGAAATCAACGGATGGCTCATCCCAGCACGAGGCAAACCAGTCGATGCCGCGGGCCTTGCAGTAGTCGTCGATGGCGGTGTATTCTTCGAGGCCAAACTCGGTTTTGCGCTTGTAGTCGATGTAGCTCATGCGGCCCCAGGGGGTATCGCGCATTTTCTCCCACTGGTCCTTGGGCACGCACAGCTCGGGCGTGCGCTTCTGGAATTTCACCGCGTCGGCCCCAGCGGCCACGGCCGCGTCGATGAGCTGCTTAGCCAGGTCGAGCGAGCCGTTGTGGTTGATGCCGATTTCGGCAATGATGTAGCACGGCTGGCCGGGGCCAATGGCGCGGTTCTTCTTGATTTGAACTACGGACATAACAAAAGAGGTGGTGGGCGAAAAAATAAGAGCCGAGAAAGAACAAAAAACAACCTAACAGCCACGCAGGCCGGCGGTTTTGCTACCCCGCCGCCCGTTGACGCAGCCAATCCGATTTTATTTTAGGACGAGGCTATTCCGAGCCGCGGTCGGGCAGCGGCGCACCGCCCTGGCAGCTGATAATCAGCTCGGCCAGCTCGCGAAAAGCGCCCTGGCCGCCGAAGGCCTCGCAGCGGTAGTCGGCCGCCTCGCGGGCAAAAATGGTGGCGTCGCCGGGGCAGGCGGCCAGCCCCACCAGGCCCAGGATGGCCACGTCGTTGGTATCGTCACCGATGAAGGCGACCTGCTCGGCGGTGAGGCCGGTGCGGGCCAGGATTTCGCCCAGCAGCGGCGCCTTGTCCTTGATGCCCAGGTGCAACTCAGTGATTTTGAGCTTGTCGGCGCGCTTTTGCACCGAGGGCGAGCGCTCGCCGGTAACGATGCCCGTCTCCACGCCCACGGCGCGCAGGCGCTCCACGCCCATGCCGTCGCGGATATTGAAGCGCTTGAGCACCTCCCCCGTTTCGCCGTAATACACGCCGCCGTCGGTGAGCACGCCGTCGCAATCGGTGAGAACGAGCTTGATACGGCGGGCTTTGGCAACCAGGTCAGCGTGCTTCATAAATGGGCTTGGTGATATCTTATCCGAAATTACTACAAAACTACCGGTAGCGCAGGTTATCTAATTTTTACAAGGGAGTTAAATGGCTGTCCATCCGCCATCTACGACCAGGTTTGCACCCGTCATGTAGGCCGAGGCGTCGGAGGCCAGGAATACTACCGCGCCTTGGTAGTCGGTGGGCATGGCCATGCGGCCCAGCGGCGTTTTGGCGCTATACTGCTTCACGAAGAAGGCATCCTGGCTGTTTTCGACGCCGCCGGGCGAGAGAGTGTTCACGCGCACGCCCTTGGCGCCCCAGTAGGCGGCCAGGTAGCGGGTGAAGTTAACTACCGCGCCCTTCGTCATGGGATAAGACGGTGACTTATAAAAGGTTTGCTCGCCCGCCTCGTTGCGGTAGATGCTCTGGTCGGGCCCCACGATGCCGTAGGTGCTGGCCACGTTGATGATGGAGCCACTCCCCTGCTCGGCCATCGGCGTGCCGAAAACCTGCGCCGCCAAGAAGATGCCGGTCACGTTCACTTCCAGCACTTTCTGGAAGGTAGCCAGCGGGAAATTCTCAAACTTGCTGAGGTCGGCGGCCAGCGCCGGATTCTCAAACATGTCGTTGATGGCGGCATTATTCACCAGCACGTCGATGTGGCCGAAGTGCTCGATAATGGTGTCGCGGGCGGCGGCCAGCGACTCGGGCGAGGTCACGTCCACGGCCAGCGGCAGATGCACAGCGCCGGGCAGGCCGGCGGCTACCTCGCGGGCCTTGTCGATGTGGAGGTCGGCCACGACCACGTTGGCCCCAGCCAGGGCCAGCGCCTCGCAGTGCTTCTGGCCAATGAGGCCGCACGCACCAGTGACGATGGCCGTTTTGTTGGTTAAGTCGAAGAAGTTCATGGCAGTAGCGCGAAGCTGAAGCTTCGCGTATCGCCGCGTAGCGGCGAAGTATCGTCAGGGTTAATGAAGGGAAATAAGCAGGGCCAGGCAGACGTGCCCAGCCCCACCTTCGCCGCTGTGCGGCGACACGCTAAGCAGAGCTTCGCGCTACTTTTTCACGGGCGCGGCATTGGTCACCTTGCGGAACACGGCTTCTACCGGCTCGCCTTCTAGGCGGCTGGCTACGTCGCCTTTGTCGATGGCCTCTTTCAGCAGGGGCAGCACGGCGCGGTAGGCGTCCAGGGTTTTGGCTACGTCCTCGTCGGTGTGCGAGAAGCTCATGTTGTGGAAGCCGCCCCACAGGATGCCCTGCTTGAACAGCTCCTGCTGCACGAAAGCTTTCACTTCCAGCGGGTTGCCGGCGCTGGCGTCGAAGGTGATGATGCTGCGGCAGTCGTAGCCGTAGCACTTGGTGTAGCTGCTCAGGCCGAGGTCGGCGGCGATTTGGTTGTAGCCTTCCTTCAGCTTGTTGCCCTGGCTAGCCAGGAACGCAGGCACGTTTTTCTCGCGCATCTCGCTGATGGTGGCGATGGTAGCCGCCAGGCTCAGGGCTTCGCCGCCGAAGGTGGTGAAGAAGAATACGTCTTGCTCGAAGAGTTGTAGCACGTCCTTGCGGCCGGTGAGCAGCGCGATGGGCATGCCGTTGGCGCAGGCTTTGGAGTACACGGCGAGGTCGGGCGTGATACCGAAATACTCCTGCGCGCCGCCGATGGCGATGCGGAAGCCGGTCCACATTTCGTCAAAAATGAGGAGCGTGCCGTTCTCCTTGCAGAGGCGGGCTACTTCGTGCAGGAAGTTGTCCTTGGGGGCGTCGAAGATGAACGGCTCCAGGATAACGCAGGCCACGTCTTCGGTCAGCAAGGCCTTGAGCGAATCGAGGTTGTTGTACTCGAAGGCACTCACTAAGTCCTTGCTTTCCTGCGGAATGCCTTTGTCGCGGCTTGTGGTGCCGATGTACCAGTCGTGCCAGCCGTGGTAGCCGCAGCAGAGCACGTCCTTGCGGCCAGTGAAGGCACGGCTCACGCGCACGGCCGCCGAGCACACGTCGGCCCCGGTTTTGGAGATGCGGATGCTTTCGGCGTTCGGGATAATCTCGTTAATCAGCTCGGCTACCTCTACTTCCAGCTCGTGCATCATCGAGAAGGTGATGCCGTCTTCCAGCTGCGCCCGGATGGCGTCATCGACGCGCGGGTAAGCGTAGCCCAGCGAGAGCGGGCCGATACCCATCTGATAGTCAATATACTCGTTGCCATCGACGTCCCACACGTGCGAGCCCTTGCCGCGCTTCACGTACTTGGGGCTGGCACCTTTGGTGTACTGGCCCGGCCCCTTCGCCAGGGTTTGGGTGACCGGGGTCATGATTTTCTGCGCCCGGGCGTAGAGGTCGTCGGATTTGGGGAATTTCATAAGGTGGGCTTGATTATTCTTTAGTAAAAGTAGAACGTCATGCTGAGCTTGCCGAAGCATCTCTACCGCATCGTTAGGATAAATAGCCTAGCGGCGTGGTAGAGATGCTTCGACAAGCTCAGCATGACGTTCTCTTAGGCTTACGCATGCCTATTACTCGGCAAATTCATTTTCGACCACCTTGGTCTTCGCGCCGAACGAGTGTACACCGTCGCCGAGGCGCTCGCCGATGCGGCGGGCAATGTGCTGGCCGGTAAAACCTTCGTATTCGAGCACTTCGCTCAGCAAGCCGGGCTTGTACCAGCGCTCTTTGAGGGCCAGCGGCAGCACCTTGGCGGTCAGCTCATTTTCGAGCAGCAGCTCAGCCAGGATGGAGTAGAGGCCGCCGGTCTGGAAGTGGTCTTCCAGCGTCACCACGAGCGAGCCACCGCGCACCACGTTCAGCACCGCCTCAGTATCAAGCGGCTTGAGGCTGCGCAGATTCACGAGGCCCACCGAGTAGCCGGCTTCGGTCAGCAAGTCCTTGGCAATGAGGGCTTGCTCGAAGAGCATGCCATATGTGAGGATGGTAATATCCTTGCCCTCGCTCACGATTTCGGCCTTGCCCATCACGAAGGGCTCGTGCTGGTAGGTGCCGGGGCGCGTGGTCACGCGCAGGTAAGCCGGGTCCGGCGAGGCCCAGATGGCGGGCAGCATGGCCAGCATGTCGGCCTCGTCGGCAGGGGCGAAAACTGTCATGCCGGGGATGCCGCGCATGAGCGAAACGTCTTCGATAGCCTGGTGCGTGGGGCCGTTGCCATCCGACAAAAATCCGGGCACGAAGGCGCTGATTTTCACCGGCAAGTGCGGAATGCCCACGTCGGTGCGGATAAACTCGAACGCCCGCAGCGTGAGGAAGGTAGCCAGCGCGTGCACCACCGGCACGCGGCCGCGCAGGGCCAGCCCGGCGGCGGCCCCAATCATGGTTTGCTCCGTGATGCCGGTGTCGATGAAGCGGGCACCCAGCGGGCCGGGCAGGTTGCGGATAAGGGCGCGGTTTTCGGCCGTCATCACCAGCAGGCGCTCGTCGGCCAGGGCAGTTTCGTGGATAAGCTGTTCGTAATTCATGACCGCAGATTTAACGGATTTAACGGATTTCGCGGATACGCTTGCTGCGCAAGCTGACTACGCGGATGATACTAGGCAGACTGACTGACTAACTGACTGAATTAGTGGCTGGCCACCATCGCAGAGAACGGCTAACGCCCGCGTAGTCAGCTTGCGTAAGCAAGCGTATCCGCGAAATCCGTTAAATCCGTTAAATCTGCGGTCTAGCGGACGGTTAGGGTTTCGCTGGTGAGCGTGGTGGCTTCCTGGCTGTGGAGCTCTTTGAGGAGCTCGGTGATTTCCTCGCTGCTGAAGTTGCAGAACCAGCGGTCGGCTCGGCGCTCGATGCTGGGCAGGCCCCGGCCGCGCACCGTGTCGCAGATAATAACGGAGGGCTTGTCCTGGCTGAAGGGCAGGGCGGTGAAGGCTTCTTCCAGCGCCGCGAAGTCGTGGCCGTCGATGCGCTTCACTACCGCGCCAAACGCCTCGAACTTGGGGGCCAGCGGCTCCAGCGGGATGAGGTCTTCGGTGGCGATGTTGGCCTGGAAGTGGTTGCGGTCCACCACGATGGTGAGGTTGTTGACCTTATGGGCGCTGGCTACCAGCAGGGCTTCCCAGCAGGTGCCCTCGTTCAGCTCGCCGTCGCCGGTGATGACGATGACCTTTTGGTTTTGGCCGCGCATGCGCGCATCCAGGGCCACGCCCAGCGCCACGCTCGGCAGGTGGCCCAGCGAGCCCGAGTGAAACTCGACGCCCGGCACGCTGCGGTTGGGGTGCCAGTAGATAGAGTCGTTCGACTTCAAGTGGTTGGCCAGCCGCTCCTTGGGCATGAAGCCCAGCTCGGCAAAAGTGCCGTAGAGCGCCGGCACGTCGTGGCCCTTGCTCAGGAAGAGGTAGTCGCGCTCGGGGTCGGTGAGGTTGCCGGGATGCACGTTGAGGAAGTCGGCGTAGAGGTACACCAGCAGGTCGGCGCAGCTCAGCGAGGCCCCGGTGAAGCAGCCGCCATCGGTGCTGAGGCGAACGATGTGCTCGCGCACGCGCAGGGCGAGCTCGGAAAGCGCTTGGTTTTTTTCGGAAGTCATAAATGACGTTAAAATCATGGTCATGCTGAGCTTGCCGAAGCATCTTGCTCACACCGCTAGGCTAGCGCTCCAACGAGGCGAGCGCGCTGCTTCGGCAAGCTCAGCATGACGTTCTCAATGAGTTACAGTTGCTTCGTATTGCCCGCGTCCACGGTTTTGAGTTCGTCCAGGTGATTGCGGTACCAGTTCACGCCGGCCAGGTCGGCATTTAAGGCGTAAATGTCTGGCCTTTGTTTTAATAAAGTCAGAATATCATCCAGGCTGAACGCCGGGTTGGCGGGGTAAAGCGCTTCGTACACGGCTTTTATAAAATCGTAGTCGGCCGCGTAGTCGATGGTGAAGCGGTGCGACATGGCGTAATCCAGGCCCGTTTCCCAGGCCACGTTGGCTAGCCGGAAGCGCTCGGGGTTTTCCCAGAAGAAGGGCGTGGTGTGCTCGCGCTCCAGCGGGCGCTGGGCTTCGCGCCAGGCCGTTTCGAGGGCGGCGAAGGTCATTACCTCCACGTCGTTGCCATCGGGGTAGGTGGCGGGGTGCAGGTTGCTCACAAAATCGTACTGGCCTTGCGTGGCGGCATAAAAGCCCAGTACTTTGTCGATAATTGACGGGTCGATGAGCGGGCAGTCGCTGGGGATTTTCACTACTGCTTCCGTTTCACCAAAGTGCAGGGCCGCCTGGTAATGGCGGTCGAGCAAGTCGAGCGCATTGCCCCGAAACACGGCGATGCCATACTGTTGGCACATGTCAGCCAGCGCATCATCGGCCGCGTCGGTGGTGGTGATGACAGCCACCTGGCCCGCCCGGCTGGCTAACTGCACCCGCTCGACCTGCCGCACGAGCAGCGGCCGGCCGCAGAGGTCCAGGCTGACTTTGTCGGGCAGGCGCGAAGAGCCGCGCCGAGCCTGAATAAGAGTGAGCATCGCTTAAAGTATAAAACGTAACAAAATCAGTACAAACTGTAACTAGCGCGGCTCAAGAGTTCCAATTAGCCCTACGATGCGGCCACAGGAGCTAGCTGCGGCGCCTCGCTAGGCTTGTACTGCTTGAGGAACTCCGGCCCGGTGCCCTGAAACCGTCCAAACTGCCGGCAAATGTCGGCAATGCGGCGGGCACTGGTGCCGCCGTTCTGCACGGGCAGCTTGCGCTTGAGGTCGTCCACATCGAAGTACGAATGCACCGGGATGCCCAGCGCCAGGCCCACGTAGGCCACGGTGCTGTACTGCGTGACTAGCTCCACGCAGTTGGCTATCATCTCCTCGGTGTTGCCGCTGGTGTAGATGAGCGTGCCGGGCGGCGCGTATTTCTGCACTTCGGCCGTGGCGCGCTCCATCACCTCGTTGGGGTGAAACTTGAAAATCATGGGCCGGCCGGCGGCGATGCGCGTGGCGTGCTCGATGAATTTTTTGCGGTTGTCGGGCCGGAAGGTTTCGCGCATGTCGGTGGTAGCCACCAGCACGTAGTCGCGTAGCGGAAAGCTGTTGTTGCGCAGCTTGGCGATGTCGTCGAAGTTGGGGATGCCCGTGACGATGAGCTTGTCCTTATCGACCCCGATTTGCTCAAAATGCTCGGCGTAGCCCGGCGAGGCCACGCAGTACACGTCGCAGCAATTGTTCATGCCATTGAGTGAGGTGCCGATGGCTAGGATGGGAAAGTTGGTGAAGCGCTTCACCAGCCGCGCCCACAGGTGCAGGGGGTCGGTCATGCCCTCCTGCACGAACACCGACTTGGTGCGCTGGAGCAGCGGCCAGGGCACCACAATGTCGGAGCAGCACACAATGAGGTCGTAGCCGTGGCCGTACTCGCGGTTTTCGAAATCACGGCGCAGCTGGTGCTGCTCGATGTAGCGGTCGGCCTTTTCCTTTATCTGGCCCTGCACGATGGTGCGGTCCAGGATATTATTGCGCAGCAGCCACTTGTAAAAGCCCCGCATCCAGCCATCGTAGTAGAGCTGGCTGAAATAGGGTTCGTACTCCTCTTCGAGCAGCTGCGCCACGCGGTGCATCTGGGTGGTTTGGTTGGGCGAGCCGATGAGGTAAAGTGCTTTTTTCACAAGCTACAGCTTAGGTATACCTACAAAAATACGACGGCGCTCCGCTCGCACGGCGCGGCGGCCCAACGCCCGGAATGCGCTGGTTATTCTACCTTTCGGGGACTGCTCTTTCCCTGGCTAGCCCGCTATGCGCTCGTTCCCCTTCCTTTTCTTGCTGGCCCTGGCGGCCGGGTTGGCGCGCCCCGCCCGTGCCCAAACGCCCACCGCCCGCGCCCCCTGGGTGCCCGACCTGGGCAACGGCCACTACAAAAACCCGGTGCTCTACGCCGACTATTCCGACCCCGATGTGGTGCGCGTGGGCACGGATTATTACCTCACTTCGTCGAGCTTCAACGCCGCGCCAGGCCTGCCCATCCTGCATTCCAAGGATTTAGTCAACTGGACCATCATCGGCCACGCGCTGCCCATGCAGCTGCCGCTGGCCCGCTACGCTCAAGTGCAGCCCGGCAACGGCGTGTGGGCACCCGCCCTGCGCCACCACGCCGGCAAGTTCTACCTCTACTACCCCGACCCCGACCTGGGCATTTTCGTGACCACCGCCCAAAACCCGGCCGGCCCGTGGACCACGCCGGTGTGCGTGAAAGCCGCCAAGGGCTGGATTGACCCCTGCCCCTTCTGGGACGAAGACGGCCGCGCCTACCTCGTGCACGCCTTCGCGGGCAGCCGGGCGGGCATCAAGAGCGTCATCCACGTGAGTGAAATGGCGGCTGATGGCCTAAGCCTGCTGAGTGAGGACCGGCTGGTATTCGATGGGCACAAGGACCACCCGACTATCGAGGGGCCGAAGTTTTACAAGCGCCACGGCTACTACTACATTTTCGCGCCGGGCGGCGGCGTGAAAACCGGCTGGCAGGTGGCGCTGCGCAGCAAAAGCGTCTTCGGCCCCTACGAGGACAAGATTGTCATGGCCCAGGGCAAGAGCCCCGTCAACGGCCCGCACCAAGGCGCGTGGGTCGATACGCCCGACGGCCAGCAGGATTGGTTTCTGCACTTCCAGGACCAGGGCGCTTACGGCCGGGTGGTCCACCTCCAGCCCATGACCTGGAAAAACGACTGGCCCGTGATGGGTCTCGACGCCGATGGCGACGGCACCGGCGAGCCCGTGCTCACCTACCGCAAGCCCGCCGTGCCCGGCAAAGTAGCCGTGGCCGTGCCCGCCACCTCCGACGAATTTGCCAGCAACGCGCCGGGCCTGCAATGGCAGTGGCAGGCCAACCCGCAGCCGCAATGGCTAGCCAGCGGAGCCGCCGCCCGGCCCGGCCAGCTGGCGCTGGCCGCCATCCCCGCCCCCACCGAGGCCCCGAACCTCTACCTCGTGCCCAGCCTACTGCTCCAAAAGCTGCCCGCCGAGCATTTCACTGCCACTACCAAAGTCACCTTCACCGGTCAACATGCGGGCGACCGCGCCGGCCTCGTGGTGCTGGGCCTGGACTACGCCACGCTCACCCTCACCCGCCAGGCCGACGGCCGGCTGGCCCTCAGCCAGACCACCTGCCTCCAGGCCGACAAAGGCAGCGCCGAGGCTGCGGCCGCCACCGCGCTCGCGCCGCTACCGGCCGGCCAGCCGCTCTACCTGCGCGTGGCGGTGCGGGCCGGCGGCCGCTGCCAGTTCAGCTACAGCGCCGATGGCCGGCAATTTTCGCCGCTCGGCCCCGAGTTCACGGCGCGGGAAGGACGCTGGGTGGGCGCCAAGCTGGGGCTTTTTTGCCTCGCAGCCAGCTCGGTACCAACGCCTAGCTATGCCGCCTTTGACTGGTGGCGGGTAGAACCTTAGCCGCCAATTTTTGCTGCGCAATCGTTTGCGTAGGCCGGCAAGCTGATATTTGCCCTACTTTCGTTATCCATTCGTTTTTTCCCGCCCTATGCACAAGCTGGCTACGCTAGACTACATAGTCTTTTTCGTTTACTTTTTGATAGTTGCCGGCTACGGCATCTGGATTTACAACCGCAAGACGGCCCACGACGGCACGGTCGAGGGCGATTCTAAGGATTACTTCCTGGCCGAGGGCTCGCTCACCTGGTGGGCCATCGGCTCGTCGCTCATCGCCTCGAACATCTCGGCCGAGCAATTCGTGGGTATGGCCGGCTCGGGCTTCAAAATCGGCCTGGCCATTTCAGCCTACGAGTGGATGGCGTCCGTGACGCTCATCATCGTGGCCACGTTCTTCATCCCGGTGTATTTGAAGAATAAAATCTTCACCATGCCGCAGTTTCTGCACCAACGCTACAACGGCACGGTGGCCATGATTATGGCTATCTTCTGGCTGGCGCTGTACGTGGTCGTTAACCTAACCTCCATCCTGTACCTGGGTGCCATCGCGGTGAGCAGCGTATCGGGCCTCAACCTCACGTTTTGTATGTACGCGCTGGCCATTGCCGCCGTCATCATCACGCTGGGCGGCATGAAAGTTATCGGCTTCACCGACGTTATCCAGGTGTTCTTCCTCATCCTGGGCGGCCTGGCTACCACGTATTTGGCCCTCAACCTGGTATCGGAGCACTTCGGCACTACGGGCGTCGTCAATGGCTTTAACATCCTGATGGACCAGGCCAACAATCACTTCCACATGATTGTGAAGAAGGATGACCCCAACTACATCGACCTGCCCGGCCTCACGGTCCTGCTCGGCGGCCTCTGGATTGTGAACCTCAACTACTGGGGTTGCAACCAGTACATCACGCAGCGCGCCCTGGGCGCCGACCTGCCCACCGCCCGTGGTGGCCTGCTCTTCGCAGCCTTCCTCAAGATGCTGATGCCCGTGATTGTGGTACTGCCCGGCATCGCGGCCTTCGTACTCTACAAGGAAAACGTGTTCGGCGCCAGCGAGTTTGGAGCAGGGGCTGACCTCAACCCCGACCGCGCTTACCCGGTGCTGCTCAACATCCTGCCCGTGGGTTTGAAAGGCTTGTCGTTCGCCGCGCTCACCGCCGCCGTGGTAGCCTCGCTGGCCGGCAAAGCCAACTCGATTGCGACCATCTTCACGCTCGACGTGTACAAGAAGGTGCTGAACGTCGACGCTTCGGAGAAGAAGATGGTGGCCGTGGGCAAAATCTCGGTGGTCGTGGCCATGCTGCTGGGCATCCTCATCGCGCCGCACCTGGGCATTGATAAGAAGGGTGGTTTCCAGTTCATTCAGGAGTACACGGGCTTCGTATCGCCGGGTATTTTCGCCATGTTCATCCTGGGCTTCTTCTGGAAGAAAACCACATCGGGCGCCGCGCTTTTCGCCACTATCGGCGGCTTCCTGTTCTCGATTGTGCTCAAGTTCCTGCCCGGCATGATGGACCTCGCGTGGCTGGCACCGTTCGGCTTCGCCGTGAAGCCGGAGGGCTCGAACATCTACGAGATTCCCTTCCTTGACCGCATGGGTTTTGTGTTCGTGTTCTGCATCGTGGGCATGGTGCTTATCAGCCTCATCCAGGGCAAGGGCCAGGCTAGCCCCAAGGGTCTGGAAATCGACTCGAGCATGTTCCGCCCCAACCGCAGCTTCGCCATCGGCTCGGCTATCGTGTTGGCCATCATCACGATGCTCTACACCATTTTCTGGTAGCCTGCTTAGCCCATCCGGCTTACTATAAAAAGAGGACCCTAGCGCGGCTAGGGTCCTCTTTTTTGCTTTAGGCAGTAGCGCGGACTTTTAGTCCGCGAGTCAATACGCGTGGCACTCGCGGACTAAAAGTCCGCGCTAGTTCTGTTGCGCCGCTGGCTTAACAACCAGCGCAGCGCTGCTGATTTCCTGCCAGGTCACGCCCTGCGCCGAACGTAGGCGCACGGTCGTGAGCGGCTTAGAGGGGAAGAAAATGGCCGTCATGGCCGTGAGGCCGTGGTCGGCAAACAGCTCGACCGAGGCCGCATCCAGGTACAGCGTGAGGTCGGCAGCGAGGGCCGTGGTGAGGCGCGGGGCCGTGCTACGGCCGTTGAATTTGGGGCTGAACTTGACGTTGCCCGACTTGCTACGGTCGATGAAATACTGCTTGGCGGCAGCGTCGTAGCCCACTACCAGCTCCTCGCCGGCCGCGTTGCCCAGCACCAGTTCGAAGCCCGCCAGCTGCGCGGTGCGCAACGCGAGGCGGCGCTTGGCATTAGTGGTTTTGAGGCGGGCGGTGAGGTCCACGGTGTTTTTCACGGCCACATTTGCGAGCGTGGTGGGGGCGGTAGCTAGCCGGCCGACCTCGGTGGCGGGCTGCGAAGTGAGGTAGATTTCCGCGCCTTCCTGGCGCAGGCCCAACTCGCGCGGGATGGTCATGGCGCTGCGCCAGGGCGAGGTAGGCACCTGGTTGCCGTATTCCCAGTTGCTCATCCAGCCCAGAAACAGGCGGCGGGCGCCGGTATTTTCCCAGGTCACGCCCGCGTATTCGTCGGGGCCGTAGTCGGCCCACTTGGTTTTGGTGGTGAGCGGCGTGAAGGTGCGGCCATCAAAATCGCCCACGAAATACTGCGTGGCCGAACCGCCGTTGGGCCCGCCGGGGTTGAGGTTGACAATGAGCACCCAATGCGTTTTGCCGTTCAGCGTGAGCGGGAATAAATCGGGGCACTCCCACACGCCGCCGTGCGCCCCCAGCTTCTCGCCAAACTCGCTGGCCTTAGTCCAGGTCTTAAGATTGGGCGAGGTGTAGAACGTGATGCGGTCCTTGGTGGCCAGCGTCATCAGCCACTGCTTGGCCTGCGCGTTCCAGGTCACTTTGGGGTCGCGAAAATCGACGATGCCAGGGCTTTTCAGCACCGGGTTGCCGTGGTATTTCATCCAGGTTTTGCCGGCGTCGAGGCTGTAGGCGAGGCTCTGCTTTTGGCTGTGGCCGGGGTCGGTTTTCTCCAGCTGGGGGTCGTGGTGGGTGAAAATGGCCACGAGCGCGTTCTTCCCAAAGCCGGCCGTGTTGTTGGCATCGACCACCGCCGAGCCCGAGAAGATATAGCCCAGGCTATCGGGGTACAGCGCAATGGGCTGCTCCTGCCAGCGCAGCATATCGGAGCTGGTGGCGTGGCCCCAGTGCATGGGCCCCCACACCATGCCGCCGGGGTAATACTGAAAAAACAGGTGGTACGTGCCCTGGTAATACACCATGCCGTTGGGGTCGTTCATCCAGTGCGCGGCGGGCGTGAAGTGGTAGGCCGGGCGGTACTGCGGCGTGGCGGGCGGCGGGGTAGTCTGGGCCAGGGCCGCCGTGGCGAGCAGCGAGGCGCTCAGGGCGGAGAGCAGTTTTTTCATGGGTGGGCTGGAGAAAGACGGAAAGTAGTAAGCGAAAGGTAGAAGGTGAGTACTAAGTTTTTCAACTCCTGCCTTTCATCCGTTATTCTTAGTCCTACTTCCTTAGCCCAGCAGCGCCGCCACCTCGGCCGCCGTGAGGGCTGGCGTAGCGCCGGGCTGCGTAGCCACCAGCGCCCCGGCCGCGCAAGCAAAGCGCAGGGCCGCACCGGGCTCGTCGCTGGCCAGCCAGCCCCGCAGCAAGGCCGCCAAAAAGGCATCACCGCTGCCGATGGTGTCGCGCACGGTCACCGGCAGGCCCGGGGCGCGGTAGTGCTGCCCAGCGGTATAAAAGAGCGCGCCGTCGGCCCCGCACGTCACGCACACGGCCTGCAAGCCAAAGCGCGCGGCCAGCCATCGCATGGCGGCCTCGCGCCCGGCCGGCGCGTCGCCAAACCAGCCCGTAACTTCGGCCAGCTCGTGGTGGTTCAGCTTCACAAGGTCGGCCTGAGCCAGCAGGTGCGTAGTTACCTCCGGGGTGTAGTGCGGGGCGCGCAGGTTCACATCGAACACCTTGAAGCGGGCGTGGTCGAGCAGGTGGTAGAGGGTGGCGCGGGTGTCGGCTTGGCGGGCGGCCAGGCTCCCGTAGACCAGCACATCGGCTTGCGCCACCAGCTCGGCGAGGGCCGCATCGTACTGGATATAGTCCCAGGCCACGGGCTGCACTATCTTGTACACTACCTCGTGGGCGTCGTCTACGTTGGCCTTTACTACGCCCGTGGGGTGGGTTTGGCTGTGCTGTACGTGGGCAGTACCCAGGCCTTTGGAAGCAATAAAAGCAAGCAGCTCACGGCCCGGCTCGTCGTCACCCACCCGGCTAATGAGGGCCACTGGCTGGCCCAATTGGTGCAAATGCACCGCCACGTTGAACGGGGCGCCGCCCGGTTGCTTACCGGTGGGCAAAACATCCCACAGCACTTCGCCGAAGCAGATAACCGACTTACTCATAAAAACTATTTGAAGCTGGTAAAAGAGGCCGGCCCTTACCAAGCCAGTGCGCTACTGATAAGCTGCAACTGGCTGAAGTGTGTAAGGCACAGTGAAAGGCACACAAACAAAAACGCCACTGTAAATACTTGATTTACAGTGGCGTTTGCAGTAAAAGCGCTCCCTCCTGGGCTCGAACCAGGGACCCTCTGATTAACAGTCAGATGCTCTAACCGGCTGAGCTAAGGAAGCTTTTCTATCCCGAAACCGGCGCTTTCGGGCCACAAAGATAGGAACAGGTTTTTTCTAAAAACAAGCCTGTCGCAAAATTTCTGTTGGTTTTTTATTAAAAAATAATGTTAGTTGGTGATTGTCAGCAAGCTACCGCTTAGGCTGGTGCTGTACTGGCGGAGCGAGCGGGGGGCCGGGCCGCCCCGCACCTGCCCCTGAAGGGTAAACTGCGAGCCGCAACAGCTATCGACGAAGTAGAGGCCACTGCTGTCGAGCGTGATGGTGGCGCAGGTAGTGAGGGGCTGGTAAGGGCAGTTGCGCTCGAAAGCGGAGTAAGTAGTGGCGTTTTGGCGCACCACGTAGATGCCCCGCACGCCGCCCTGGCCGTTGGCGCTGCCCGCCGGGATGGTGACCACCCCGTTGTCGAAGAGCAGGGCCCGGTTTTGCTGGTCGCGCAGGTCGAGCTGCACATTTACCGGCACGTTGGGGATAGCGGTGGTGGTGTCGGTATTGGAATTGCAGGCGGCCGCGAGGCTAGCCAGCAGGCCCAGGTAGAGGATGCGCATGGCAAGGGGATGGTAAGCAGTGCTTGCCAAACGCAGGAAGGGCCCCGGTAGTTTGCCAGACGCTGATAGTGGGGCCAGCGCCGCCGCCCGACCACTAAGTGCCGGGCAGTTCAGGCCCTCCAAAACCTACACGTAGCGCCCCAGCTAGCCCCGCTGGGATGGGAATGCGAATCTGGCATTCGGTGCCGCGGTCAGGCTCGGTGGTGAGATGCACTATGCCGCCGAGCAGGGCCACGCGGTTGCGCAGGGTGCGCAGGCCGATGCCGCTGGCCGGGGTGGCGGGGTCGAAGCCCCGGCCGTCGTCCTCGACGCGCAGCACTACCCAGCCGGGCAGGGCCTCCACTTCCAGAGTGGCGTGGCGGGCCTGGGCGTGCTTGACCACGTTCTGGGTAAGCTCCTGAGCCAGGCGGTAGATGGCCAGCTGGAGGGGCAGCGGCAAAGAAGGGGCCTCGTCGAGCACCAGGTGGCACTTCCAGCGCAAGGCGGAGCCGGCGAGGTCGCTGCAAATGGTGCGCAGGGCCTCGGCCAAGCCAAATTCTTCGAGCACGATGGGCGTCAGCTCGTGCGAGAGCGTGCGGGTTTGCTTGATGGCGGCGGCCAGCAGGCGGGCGGCCTCGCGCTGGGCGGGGTGGGCATCGCCGGCCTGGAGGCCGTCGAGGTGCAGCTTGGCCGCGTACAGCAGCTGGCCCAGGCCATTGTGCAGGCTTTCCGAAATGCGGCGGCGCTCCTGCTCCTGGGCTTCGAGCAGCTGCTGCTGCAAGGTGTGCCGCTCGGCCACGGCCTCGGCCTGCTTGCGGACCGTGATATCGGAGGCCGCCCCAAACCACTCGCTGATGCGGCCCTGCTCGTCCAGCACGGGCACGGCGCTGGAGGCCGTCCAGCCCTCCGAGCCATCGGCCCGGATAACGCGGTGCTCCAGCACAAAGGGCTTGGCCGCCGCAATGGCTGCCTCGATGGTGGCCAGCACGGTGGGCTGGTCGGCGGCCGGGATGTAGCGCGTGAGCCAGTTGCTGCTGGGGTGCAGGGTATCGGCCAGGAACTCCTGGCCATCGAGCGTGAGCATCTGCCGCCAGTCGGGGCTCATCTTATAGAGCGTGTCCGAAGTAGCCGTCACGAACAGCCGAAACTGCTCTTCGCTTTGCTTGCGCCCGGTGATGTCGGTAAAAAGCAGGGCCACCCAGTAGGTGCCCGCCGGGCCGGTGGGCAGCACCTGCACCTCGTGCCAGAGCCCGTGGAGGTGCGGCACCTGCTGCTCGAAGCTGATGGCCTGCCCGGTGCGGGCCACTTCCTCCACCACCTGGTGCCAGGTGGCCGCGTGGGCGGTCAGCTCGCGCAGCGGGCGCCCCACGGGGCTGGCCAGGGTAGTTTGGTACGCAAAGGCCGCGTTTACCTCCCGCAGGCGGCAGTCGCTCACCTGGCCGGTGGCGGCGTCGCGCAGCACCTCCACCAGGCAAAAGGGCTGGGGCAACCGGTGCAGAATAGTGCAATAGCCAGCGGGCGGAAACGGGGCCGGGCCGCCGGGCTGGCTCGGGGAAGCGGGAAAGGTATCGTTGGGCGCAGCCATGAAAAGCAAGCAGCGAAAGGGGGTTAGGCTTTGCGTACGCAAAGAAAAGGCCCAGCCGGTGGGCTGGGCCTTTTTGCTGGCGGCTGAGGGTGCTTAGTAGATGCGCGAGAACAGCGCCTTACCGTTGCCGCTGCCGCCGCTGCCGGTGGTAGTGATGTGGCCGGTGTTGCCGTTGCCGTCGTAGCCGCTGGCCTTGTTGGTGTTGCTGGTGCAGTTGGTGACGGTGTGGGGTATCTTCTGGCCCGCGCTGCCCAGCTTAAAGCCGTTGCCGTCGCCGTTGCCACCAAAGCCGTTGTTGGTGGCCGTGCAGTTGGTGATGGTCACGGTGTAGGGCTGGCCGTAGAGGTCCCAGCCGTCGTCCGAGTTGTGGTTGGCCGTGCAGTGGTCAAACTTGTTGTTGGCCCCCGCTGAGAGCTTGCAGGCAAAGCCGTCGGCATTCTCACCGGCGTTGGCCTTGTCGTAGTTCTCGGTAGAGGTGCAGTAGCTGATGTTGTCGTCGTGGGCGCCGTTGTACACTTGCAGGCCCGAGTCGCCGTTGGCGGTGGTGATGACCTTGTAGGCGTAGTTATACCCGCCGGTCTGGAACACCAGGCCGCAGTCGGGCGCATTCTTGATGGTGATGTTGGTGATGTTCCAGTAGCTGCCGTTCACCTTCACGCCCCAGCCCGAGGGTACCCCGGCGCAGTCGAGGGTGCCGCCCGTAAGGTTGATTTTGGCGCTGGCCGTACCGTTGCGCAGGCATTGCAGCGTGCTGGTGAGCTTGATGGTGCCGCTGATGGTGATAACGTCGCCGGGGTTGGCGTTGGCGATGGCCGTTTTGAGGGCCGCCTCGGTAGTGACGGTAGCGCTGGCATCGGCCGAGGCCGTGGTGGCCGGGCTGGGGGCCAGCGAAGGGTCGTTTTGCTTGTTGCAGGCAACCGTAGCCGCCGCCAGCAAGAGCAGCAGGGAGAGCTTCTTCATGGGGGAAAAGGAAAGAGGGTGGGAGAGCCTAACCGCTTGGTTAGGTGGATAAACAAATGTATCCGTTCCATCTCCTTTCTAGCCATGTTGGCATCTATAAATATGCGCAATCGATGCCGGCATCGATTGCGCCGACCCAGGCCGCGCCGGGCGGGCTATTTTACTGAGTGAGAATACCCAAGCCAGCTTAGTAGGCGGGGCGGGCACCCGCCCCGCCAGCTAGCGGCCCACTTGCGCCAGCACCTCCTCCAGCACTTGGCGCGAGTTGGCGAGGCGGGGCACCTTGCGCTGGCCGCCGAGGCGGCCCCGTCCCCGCAGCCACGCCTCGAAGGTGCCGGCCGGCACAAAATGCACGCGCGGCGGGGCCAGCGCCAGGTCGCGGTGGCGCTTGGCGTCGTAGTCGGAGTTGACGCGGCGCAGCTCGCCGTCCAGCGCCTGGGCGAAGTGGGCGGGGTCGGCGGGGGGCGGGCCGCTCAGCTCCACGGCCCACTCGTGGCCGCCGCGCGAGGTGCCGGGGCCGGCCGCAAAGTAGATGGGCGCGGCCGTGAAGTCGCGCACCGCGCAGCCCGTGGCCGCCGCCGCCGCCGTAATGGCTGCCTCGGCATTCTCCACCACCACTTCTTCGCCAAAGGCATTGAGGAAGTGCTTGGTGCGCCCCGTGATGCGCACCCGGTAGGGCCGCAGGGAGGTAAAGCGCACGGTGTCGCCCACCAGGTAGCGCCACAGCCCGGCGCTGCTGCTGACGACCAGCGCGTAGCTCGGCCCAATAGTCACAGCCTCCAGCGGTACGGGGCGCGGGTCGGGGCTGTCGAACTGCTCGGCGGGCAAAAACTCGTAGTAGATGCCGTGCGCCAGCAGCAGCAGCAGGTCGGGGCTGCCGGGCTCGTCCTGCAAGGCAAAGTAGCCCTCCGAGGCGTTGTAGATTTCGAGGTAGCGGAGCTGCCCGCCCGGCAGCAGCTCGTCAAACAGCGCCCGGTACGGGCCAAAGGCCACCGCCCCGTGCAGAAACAAGCCCAGCCGGGGCCACACCTGGCGCAGGTCGTCGGCCCCGGCCAGGGCCAGCACGCGGCGCAGCAGCACCAGCATCCAGGTGGGCACGCCGGCCAGCACGCGCACATCCTGGCGCAAGACGTGGCGGGCAATGCGCTCGATTTTCTCCTCCCACTCCTCCAGCAGGGCCAGCGGCAGGGGCGGGGTGCGCAGGGTTTGGGCCCAGCCCGGCAGGCTCTGCATGATGAGGGCCGACACGTCGCCGGCCACCGCCGGTGGGCCGAAGGGGCTGGGGCCGAGGCTGCCACCCAGGCTCAGGGTTTTGCCCTGCGTGATGCGCTGGCCGGGGTAGAGGTGGCTGGCCAGGGCCAGCATGTCGCGTCCGGCGCGGTAGTGGTTGTCGTGCAGGGCCTCCTGGGTGAGGGGGATGTACTTGCTGCGGGCGTTGGTGGTGCCGCTGCTGCGGGCCTGCCAGCGCGGGGCCGGGCCGGGCCACAGCACGTTGGGCTGGCCGCGCAGCACTTTTTCTAGCTCGGGGTAAAGCTGCTCGTAGGTGCTCACCGGCACGCGGCGGGCAAACTCGTCGGCGCTCAGGCCCGGCGCGTAGCCGTAGCGCCGGCCCCAGGCCGTGCCCTGCGCCCGGCCCAGCAGGTAGCGCAGCACGGCGGCCTGCGCCGCCAGCGGCTCATGCTGCACCCGCGCCAGCCGGGGCAGGCTAGCCAGCTGAACGGCGCGGGCAAGGAGCTGGTCGAGCACTTCGTTTTAGTTATGAGTTGGGGCCGTTGGCGTCGGCGGCGTTATGAGTTGCGATGGCATTGCTGGCCAGGTGCTGGCGGAAGCGCCCAACTCCTAATTCATAACTCATAATTTAAAACGTCTTGCGCTTTTTCAGCTCGAAGTCGCGGCCCAGGTACACGCGGCGCACGGTTTCGTCGGCGGCCAGCTCCTCGGCGGTACCGGCTTTGAGCAGCTTGCCCTCGAAGAGCAGGTAGGCGCGGTCCACGATTTCGAGGGTTTTGTGCACGTCGTGGTCGGTGATGAGCACCCCGATGTTCTGGTTTTTGAGCCGGGCCACGATGCCCTGAATTTCCTCCGTGGCGATGGGGTCCACGCCGGCGAAGGGCTCGTCGAGCAGCACAAATTTGGGGCTCACGGCCAGGGCGCGGGCGATTTCGGTGCGGCGGCGCTCGCCGCCGCTCAGCACCTTGCCCAGGTTTTTGCGCACGTGACCCAGGCTGAATTCTTCGAGCAGCTCCTCCACTTTGTCGAGCTGCGCCTTCTTGGGCATGTCGGTCATTTCGAGCACCGAGAGGATATTTTCCTCCACGCTCAGGTCGCGAAACACGCTGGCTTCCTGGGCCAGGTAGCCCATGCCACGCCGCGCCCGCTGGTAGATGGGCAGGCGCGTCACCTCCTCGTCGTCGAGGAAAATGCGGCCGCCGTTGGGCTTCACCATACCCACCATCATGTAGAAGCAGGTGGTTTTGCCGGCCCCGTTGGGGCCCAGCAGCCCCACGATTTCGCCCTGCGCGACGCTGAGCGACATGTCGTTGACGACGGTGCGGGCTTTGTATTGCTTGACGAGGTGCTCGGCGCGAAGAATCATAGGCAAGGGCAAAGGTAAATCCAGGCGAGCGGGCCGCCCACCCGGCTCCGGGGCGGCAAACGTGGGAGCTTGCGTTTGATTGTACCCAGCCCTACCCTACCTCGTTGGGTACATTCCGTGAAAAATAAAAAGGAATGTACCCGCACGCTATCCTTGCCACTGGGTACATTCCATAAAAAATAAAATCGAATGTATCGGATAGCGCGGGGCTCTGCCCCGTGCTGACTATTCGCGGGCCTCTGGCCCGCACCGCCCGCCCGATAGCCGCCCGACTCGTGCAACGACTGCCGGCCAGAGGCCGGCCAATAGCCGGCACGGGGCAGAGCCCCGCGCCATCGAAGGCCCGCGCCAGCAGGGTGGCGGGGCCACTGGGGCGGCGGGTGGCGGCGCCTAAGTAGCTTTGCGACTAGTCGTCAGCCGATTCACCCCGCAAGGGTGGTACTTTTTTGCCTACTTTACAGCCCCTTATGTCAACTCCCGACCCGCAAAAGGAACAGCTTTTCCAAGCCATTGCCGAGCGCCTGCACGCCCAGGGCTTGCGCGTAGACCGCCAAGACCCCACCCGGCCCTGGGGCGGCTTCTTCGTGCTCGACGAAAGCCAGGCCCAGCAATTTGCTGACCTTTATTTCAATGGCTTAGAAGTCGATAAGCTGCGCATCTCGGGCCAGCTCAGCCCCAAGATTTTGCTCGTGGCCCCGCACCAGCGCCTGAGCTGGCAGTACCACCACCGCCGCGCCGAAATCTGGCAGGTGGTGGAAGGCCCGGTGGGCGTGGCCATCAGTGACACCGACGAGCAGACGGAGGTAAAATCGTATCAGCCCGGCGAGCGCATTGTGCTGCGCCAGGGCGAGCGCCACCGCCTCGTGGGCCTGGCCGGCTGGGGCGTTATCGCCGAAATCTGGCAGCACACCGACGCCAACCAGCCCAGCGACGAGGACGACATCGTGCGGGTGCAGGACGACTTTGGCCGCTAGCCCCGGCACCTCCTCCCCTACCCCAGCGCCAGCGCGGCGCGCTTTCCTGGCCCGGCGCTGGGGGCGCGTGGCGCTGGCGCTGCTGTTTGGGGGCGCGGGCGTGCTGCACTTTATTCACCCCGAAACCTACCTGCGCATCATGCCGCCTGCGCTGCCCGCGCCCCGGCTGCTGGTGCTGCTCAGCGGCGTGGCCGAGGTGGCGGGTGGCCTGGGCCTGCTGCTGCCCGCCACCCGGCGCTGGGCCGTGTGGGGCCTGCTGGCGCTGCTGGTGGCCGTGTTTCCGGCCAATGTGCACATGCTGCGGCTGGCCGGCGAGCTGCACATCCCGGCCTGGGTGCTGTGGGCGCGGCTGCCGTTGCAGCCGCTGCTGATGTGGGCGGTGTGGCGGGCGCGGTAGGGCGGCAATGGCCGGCGCGCGGCGGCCACCCGAGCGGGCGCTGGGGCCCAGCCCCGAACCATGCGCGGCGGCGGGGGTTAGTAGGGGCGGGCTACCCGCGCCGCTACCTTCGCCGCCTATGTCGCAACCTACTTTACAGCGCCGTTTGGGCCTGGTGCAAGCCACGGCCCTCAACATGATTGACATGGTGGGCATCGGGCCCTTCGTGACCCTGCCGCTCGTGATGGGCTTTATGGGCCCCAACTTCCTGCTGGCCTGGATGGTGGGTGCAGCGCTGGCCGCCGTCGATGGCCTCATCTGGAGCGAGCTGGGGGCCGCCTACCCCGAGGCGGGCGGCTCGTACCGCTTTCTCAAGCTGGCTTATGGCGAGCAGAAGTGGGGGCGCTACATGTCATTTCTCTACGTGTGGCAGACGCTCATTCAATCGCCGCTGGTGCTGGCTTCGGGGGCCATCGGCTTTGCTCAGTACTTCAGCTACCTGGTGCCCCTGCCCGAGTGGTGGCAGCCCAAGCTGGTGGCCGGCTCGGTGGTGCTGCTGCTGATTGCGCTGCTCTACCGCCGCATCGAGGACATTGGCAAGCTCGGCGTGGCGCTGTGGGTGGGCGTGCTGGGCCTCATGGGCTGGCTGATTTTTGGGGGCCTCACCCACGCCAACCACCCGGTGGCCTGGCTGCCGGCCGGCGGCGCGGGCAAGCTGCCGGGCCTGCTTATTTCCGTGGCAATGGGCCAGGCGGCCGTTAAAACGGTGTATTCCTACCTTGGCTACTACAACGTGTGCCACCTGGGCGCCGAAATAAAGCGGCCCGAGCGCGTTATCCCGCGCAGCATTTTCCTGAGTATTCTGGGTATTGCGGCGCTCTACCTGCTGCTCAACTGGAGCGTGGGCACGGTCATTGGCTGGCAGGAGGTGCAGGGCTGGCAAGCAGGGGCCGGCGACAAGTCGCAGTTCATCATCAGCGTGTTTATGGAGCGGCTCTACGGGCCGGCGGCGGCGCAGGCGGCCACGGGGCTGGTGCTGCTGGTGGCGTTTGCGTCGCTGTTTGCGGTGCTGCTGGGCTACTCGCGCATCCCGTACGCGGCGGCGGCCGATGGCGAGTTTCTGCCCGTATTCGGCAAGCTGCACCCGACCAAGCAGTTCCCGTACGTGTCGCTGCTACTGCTGGGGGGCGTGGGCTTCGTGTTCAGCCTGCTGTTTCGGCTGGGCGAGGTTATTTCGGCCATTCTGGCCATGCGGATTCTGGTGCAGTTTGTGGGCCAGGCGGTGGGGCTGGTGCTGCTGCGCCGCCGGCTGGGCACGGCGTCGTTGCCTTTCAAAATGCCATTGTACCCGCTGCCCGTCATTGTGGTTATCCTGGTGTGGCTGGCCGTGTTCATTGGCATTGCGCCGGCCGAGGTAAGCTGGGGCGGGCTGCATTTCAAGCTCTACTTTCAGCTAGCTGCCGTGGGCATGATGGCGCTGGGCACGGTGGCCTTCCTGCTCTGGAGCCGCCGCGCGGCCAAGTGGCCCTTCGCCAAGTAGCGGCGCGGGGGCAAGTAGTTGCTTTGGTTAGGTGAAGCTTAGCCCAGCCACCACATGAGCCCGCCCGCCACCAGCGCCCCGGTGAGGGTGTTGAGGAAATTGACCGCGTTGTTGCGCAGGTAGCCCCGCCGCTCCAGCGTGGCACCCAGCACCGAGTCGGCCAGGTTGCCAGCGGTGCCAGCCACCAGTAGCCACCAAAAGGCCGGCCCCCAGCCGAAGCCCAGGCAATAAGTGGCCGCCAGCACGGCGGTGCCGGCCAGCCCCAGCGCCGTGCCTTCCAGGCTCACTACACCGTTGAGGCCCCGCGCATCGGGCCTTAGCGTGAGAATATTATAGTAGCGGCGGCCGTACACGTTGCCCAGCTCCGAGGCCAGCGTATCGGCGGTGGCGGCGGCAAAGCTGCCGGCCAGCATCAGATGGGCCAGCGGGGCGGCGGGCGGCCACTGCCAGGCCAGCAGGCCCAGCAGGCCGGCCACGCCGGCATTGGCCACCACCTGGCCGGCGGTGCGGCGGCCCCGGTTTTCCTCGGCCAGCCCCAGGCGGCGCTTGTCGGCCACGCGCCAGCCGGAGGCCGCCGTGCCCAGCCCAAAAAACAAGGCCAGCAGCGCCAGCCCGGCAAAGCCGCTTCCCAAATAAATAAGCAGGCCCAGCCCGCCGCCCGTCCACACGGCGGCCGTGGTGAGCTTGCCCGCCCGCCAGCTGTAGCCCATGCCCAGGCCGAGCAGCCCCACCACCAAGCCCAGGCGCAATAAGTCAGTCATGGCCGCAAAGTACGGCGCTACCCCAGCCGCTTCTCGTAGCAGAAGAACCGCAGCCCCGGCCGAAAGGCCAGCGTTATCTCGCCCGCAAAGCGGTAGCCGAGCTTTGGAAACAGCCGCCGGGTAGCCTCATTCTCGGAGTTGGTATCGACGCGTAGCGTGCGCAGGCCCAGCTGGCTGGCCTCGTGCTCAGCCTGGCGCAGCAGGGCGGCGGCCACGCCCCGGCCCTGGGCGGCGGGCGCCACGGCCAGCCGGTGCGTCACGAGGGCCGGCTCGGCGGCGTCCCAGTCGGCGTCGGCGTACTCAGCATCCTGGTCCTGGGTGAGGGCAGCTACGCCTTCCAGCTCGCCCAGGCGCTCGGCCACCCACAGGTGCTGGCGGGCAATATCCTCCCGAAAAACTGCCTCGTTGGGGTACTCATTGGTCCACTGCATGTTGCCACTGGCATTCATCAGGGGCACCACGGCGCGCACCAGCGCGAGGATGGCCGGGAGGTCGGCGGCCGTGGCCCGGCGGATGGTGAGGTCAGTTGTCATGGGGTTGGATGGTAGAATGGTACGTAAAAAGCACGTCCTGCTGAGCTTGCCGAAGTATCTCGCTCGCGCCGTCAGGGCTGGTAGCCCTAGTGGTGCGAGCGAGATGCTTCGGCAAGCTCAGCAGGACGTGCTTTATTTCTAAAATGAGTTCTTCGTTAACGCTAGTCAGTTCCTAGCCGCGGCGCAGCACCTCGGCTGCGTCCTTGGCGAAGTAGGTGAGGATGGCGTCGGCGCCGGCGCGCTTGATGCTTAGGAGCACTTCCATCATGGTTTTTTCGCCATCGACCCAGCCGTTTTGGGCGGCGGCCTTTATCATGGCGTATTCGCCGCTCACGTTGTAGGCGGTCACGGGCAGGTTGGTGTTGTTCTTCACCTCCCGGATGATGTCGAGGTAGCTCAGGGCGGGCTTAATCATCACCATGTCAGCGCCCTCGGCCTCGTCGAGTTGCAACTCGCGCAGGGCTTCCAGGCGGTTAGCGGGGTTCATCTGGTAGCTCTTTTTATCGCCCTTTTTGGGGGCCGAATCCAGCGCGTCGCGGAACGGACCGTAGAACGCCGACGCGTACTTGGCCGTGTAGCTCATGATGCTGACGTGGCTGAACGCGTTGCGGTCGAGCACGTCGCGAATCCAGGCCACGCGGCCGTCCATCATGTCGCTGGGGCCGATGATGTCGGCGCCGGCGCGGGCCTGGGCCAGCGCCATCTGGCCCAGCACTTCGAGCGAGGCGTCGTTGAGGATTTCGCCCGTTTCCTGGTTCACCACGCCGTCGTGGCCGTCGCTGGAGTAGGGGTCCATGGCCACGTCGGTCATCAGCACCACATCCGGAAACTGGCGCTTGATATCGGCCACCGTCTTGAGGTAGAGGCCGTCCATGTTGGTTGATTCGCGGGCCAGCGGGTCTTTCACGGCGTCGCTCAAACCCGGGAAGGGGGCAAAGGAGTGGATGCCCAGCTCCACGGCGGCCCCGATTTCGTCGATAATGCGGTCGGCCGAGTAGCGGTACACGCCGGGCATCGACTTCACTTCGAGGCGCTGGTTCTGGCCTTCAATTACAAAAACCGGGTAGATAAAATCGTGGGCCGTGAGGCGCGTTTCCTGTACCATGTCGCGGATAACCTGCGACTTACGATTGCGGCGGGGGCGGTGAGTTGGAATCATAGGAGTCATAGCTGAAAGGTGAAATAACAGCCAGCCCGACGTTTTGTATGCCTCAACCAGCCATAATGAGCAATTCCAGGGCTAGCTCAACGTGGGCGACAGACAGGGCGAGTTTACTATTCTTACTAACTAAATGGCTTGGCTAGCGAGGTAATTTCGCTTCATCAAGTTTTGCTACCGCGAAGAATATTACCCCAATCAAAAGCAACGCAATACCACCATATAACAGCAAGTTCAGGACCAGTGCGCCCCCAATTGTGCTGGTAGAAGAAGCTGCGATAAGACTACCTGCCGTTAGGCCCGCGCCCACGCCAGCCGTAATTAATGCGCCCGTAGCCGATATTTCCGGCGAGGAGTTAGTTTGCGCTGCTCTATGGGCTGTACCGGGCCGATAGGCTGAATGCCGCACCCGGGCTAGGCGCCTTTCGCGACTGGGAATAATTGCCCGCCGCGTGGTAAGAGGATGCTGGGCCGCCAACTTACTTAGGGTATTAATGGCCGGCGTAGTATCAACTGTTTCGGCAGGAGCAGTGGCTGGCGACATGGTTGTTGCCAGTGCATAAATGCGCAGATTCGGCTGCGCGCTTCGGCAACTCATAAATGGTATTACTGTCATAAGAATACCAGTGCGAGCCGCTAGCAAGGTTATGCTTGACGCTCGCATTATGATTTCTTCTTCCCGCCGCTCACCAGCGAATACAGCAGAAAGAGCACTACCAGCGCGCCCGCCGCGAGCCCTAGCCCGCCCCAAAAGCTCACACCCGGAATCAGGGCAAACAGCGCCGCGATGCCCGCCAGCACCGCCAGCGTGACGCCAATGAAAAACAGCGCCACCCGGCCCAGGCCGTTTTCGGCCGCGCCCTCGGTAGCGTGCCGCCGCCCGATGTGCTGCGTAAGCTGCTGGCTGGCCCGCGTAGGGGCGGTAAGGGTAGCCAGGGTGCTTTGCGGTAAAGCTTTTAATGCAGCCGCCAGGCGGCGCGGACGGAGCTGCTTCGCGGGCTTTGAGGGTGTGGTTAACTGGCTCGCTGCCGGATTTTCGGCAGCTAAAGCTGCCGGGGTAGCCGCTGCCTGAACATGGGCAACGGCCGGCGTAGTGGCCACCGGCACCGACGTAGCCGGTGCCGGCTGAAACTGAAAAGCGACTTGTTCGCCGCGGCAGCCCGCCAGTAGCAGCGCCGGCACCAGTAAGAAGAGTTTTCTCATAAGGCCTTATACTCAGAAAGCCCGGATAACGTCGGCAATAATGGCGCAGGCGTCGCGCAATTCGGCTTCGGTGATGACCAGCGGCGGCGCAAAGCGGATGATGTCGCCGTGCGTGGGCTTGGCCAGCACGCCGCGCTCCATGAGGCTCACGCACACGTCCCAGGCCGTACGGCCGTCGGCGCTGGGGTTGATAACCACGGCGTTGAGCAGGCCCCGGCCGCGCACCAGGTCCACAGTGTCGGGGCATTCACGCTGCACCTGGCGCATTTCTTCGCGGAAAATCTCGCCCAGGCGGAAAGCGTTGTCGGCCAGCTTCTCCTCAAGCAGTACGTCGAGCGCGGCCTGCATTACGGCGCAGGCCAGCGGGTTGCCACCAAAAGTGGAGCCGTGCTGCCCGGGCTGAATGGTGAGCATAATCTCGTCGTTGGCCAGCACCGCCGATACCGGCAATACGCCGCCGCTCAGCGCCTTGCCCAGGATGAGAATGTCGCCGCGCACCCCCTCGTACTCCGTGGCCAGCAGCTTGCCGGTACGGCCCAGCCCGGTCTGGATTTCGTCGGTGAGCAACAGCACCTTATGCTGGCGGCACAGCGAGGCCGCGCCGGCCAGGTAGCCCTCGCTGGGCACCACCACGCCCGCCTCGCCCTGGATGGGCTCCACCAGGAAGCCGCACACGTGCGGGTTGGCCAGCGCCTCGGCCAGCGCCTCCAGGTCGTCGTAGGGCACCACCTGGTAGCCCGGCACGAAGGGGCCGAAGCCGCCCGTGCTGTCCTTATCGGTGCTAAAGGAAATGATGCCCGTGGTGCGCCCATGGAAGTTGTGCTCGGCCACCACGATGAGCGCCTGGTTGGGGGCAATGCCCTTTTCCTGGTAGCCCCACTTGCGCGCCAGCTTGAGCGCCGTTTCGACCGCCTCAGCCCCCGAATTCATCAGCAAGGCTTTATCGTAGCCAAATAGCTCGCAGAGTTGCTTCTCGGCCGCGCCCAGCCGGTCGTTGAAAAAGGCCCGCGAGGTGAGCGTGAGCTTTTGCGCCTGCTCGGTGAGCGCCCCGATGATGCGCGGGTGGCAGTGGCCCTGGTTCACGGCCGAGTAGGCCGAAAGAAAGTCAACATACTGCCGGCCAGCCACATCCCACAAGTGCACGCCCTGGCCCCGGCTCAGCACCACGGGCAGCGGGTGGTAGTTGTGGGCACCGTACTGGTCTTCGAGTTGCATCAGCTCTTCGGCGCGGGAGGTGGCGGGGGCGTGGGTGGTCGGCATCGGGTGGGGTGGCTAGGGGAGGAGGGAAAAGGACGCTGTTCAAAACTACAAACAAAGAAGCGGCCGGTTCGGGCCGGCCCCGCGCCGCTTCTACCTTTGCCCGCCTACTTTAAGCATTATATGGAAACCCTGCACCACCCCGACGCGCCCGCGGCCGTCGGCCCCTACGCCCAGGCCATTGCGGCCGGTGGCTTCGTGTTTTGCTCGGGCCAGACGCCGCTCGTGCCCGCCACCATGCGCATCGAGGCCACCACCATCGAAGACCAGACGCGCCAGGTGCTGCACAACCTGCGCACCGTGCTAGCCAGCCGCAGCCTGGGGCTGAGTGACATCGTAAAAACCACCGTTTTTATGAAAAACTTCGCTGATTTTGCTCGCATGAATGCTGTGTACGCCGAGGTATTCGGGGCGCACCGGCCGGCCCGCACCACCGTCGAGGTGTCGCGCCTGCCGCTGGAGGCGCTGGTCGAAATCGAGTGCATCGCCGCCCTGCCCGATGGCCGCTGACCCGCGCCTGGCCGCCTTCGCGGCCCTGCCCCTCCAGGCCGGCGACTTTTATTACACCCCCGAGGGGTATATGGTATTTACCGAGCAGTACCACCGACGCCGGGGCTTTTGCTGCGGCAACGGCTGCCGCCACTGCCCCTGGAAGAAGGAAAAAGGCTAGCCCGAAATCTGGGTAAATACCCGCTGGCCCGGCGCGCCGCGACCATCGGTTATTCCTCCGCGCTCATTCTCAGTTGATTTGAGATTTGGTAGTTGGCTGAATTTTTCCGATATTTGCGGCCCGTTTCGGAATAGCATCATCTAACCCTTCGATATCATGGCCCGAGTTTGTGATTTGACCGGCAAGCGTACCCGCGTAGGCAACAACGTATCGCACGCCAACAACAAAACCAAGCGTAAGTTCTACCCCAACTTGCAGAAAAAGCGCTTCTACATCCCCGAGCAAGATGCTTGGGTAACGCTGCGCGTAGCCGCTTCGACCATCCGCACCATCAACAAGAATGGCATCATGGCCACCTTGAAGAAGGCCAAGGAGCAGGGCTTCATCGTTTACTAGTCCGCTTTTTTAGCGGCCGGTCGTAGGTTTTTTTCGGGCCTGCCAACTGCGCGCCGGTGCTGGCGGCTAGCTCCTTTGCGGGGCTGGCTGCGAGCACCGGCTTCGTTGTGCAGCGCCGCTCAAACCGACATCGGCACTGGTTAAGCCGTAGCCGGGCTCTGGGCCCGCAAGTTAAAAGCGCTAAAAAAGCAGTGGTAGCCTGACTTTTAGCGTAGTATCCGTTTCAGCTACTTGCGAAGTTCAGAAAAAAAACTGTACCTTTGCAGTCCTAAAATTAAAAACTAACCCCCCTCCCGTCGCGATGGCCAAGAAAGGAAACCGGGTGCAGGTTATCATGGAGTGCACCGAGCATAAAAACTCGGGTATGCCGGGCACCTCGCGCTACATCACCACCAAGAACCGCAAGAACACCCCCGAGCGCATCGAGCTGAAGAAATTCAACCCGATTCTGCGTAAAATGACTGTTCACAAGGAAATTAAATAACCTGAGTCATGGCTAAGAAAGTAGTAGCAACGCTGAAAACCGCCACCGGTAAAGACTGGGCGAAAGTAATTCGCGCCGTAAAATCGGAGAAAACCGGTGCCTATACCTTCAAGGAGGAAATGGTACCCGTAGACAAGGTACAAGACGTGCTGGCCGGCAAATAAGCTGCCGAGCCGCTGATGAAGCAAAAAAGTCCCACCTTCGTGGGACTTTTTTCGTGTTTGCCAGTTTCTCGCCAACATCAGTTTACGTTATGCTGACGAAGGAAGCATCTTATCACGGCTGCTTTCGCCGGCCCTACTACTACCAGCCGCGCGGGCGTGACAAGGTCCTTCGCAGGCTCAGGATGATAAGCTAACCCTATGGGCCTCTTCGACTTTTTTAAGAAAGACAAGGAAAATAAAGAGCAGCAGCAGGCCCTCGACGAAGGCTTGCAGAAGACGAAGACCAACTTCTTCGACCAGCTCAGCAAAGCCGTGGTGGGCAAAAGCACCGTGGACGAGGCCGTGCTCGACGACCTCGAAACGCTGCTCGTACACGCCGACGTGGGCATCGACACCACGGTGAAGGTCATCGACCGCATCGAAAAGCGCGTGGCCCGCGACAAGTACGTGAGCACCAACGAGCTCGACCGCATCCTGCGCGAGGAGATTGCGGGCCTGCTCGACGGCAACGCCGGCGCTACCGGCTCGCGCGCCATCCTCGACCGGCCCGATAGCCCCGGCCACCCCTTCGTTATCATGGTGGTGGGCGTGAACGGCGTGGGCAAGACCACGACCATCGGCAAGCTGGCCCACCGCTTCCACAGTGCGGGCAAGAAGGTAGTGCTGGGCGCGGCCGATACCTTTCGGGCGGCCGCCGTGGACCAGCTCATCGTGTGGGGCCAGCGGGTGGGCGTGCCCGTCATCAGCCACGGCATGAACACCGACCCCGCGGCCGTGGCCTACGACGCCGTGCTGAAGGGCGTGGAGATGGGTGCCGACGTGGTCATCATCGACACCGCCGGCCGCCTGCACAACAAGGTGAACCTAATGAACGAGCTGAGCAAAATCAAGCGCGTCATGCAGAAGGTAATTCCCGAAGCGCCGCACGAAGTGCTGCTCGTGCTCGACGGCAGCACCGGTCAGAACGCCTTTTTGCAAGCCAAGGAATTCACCCGCGCCACGGAGGTGTCGGCGCTGGCCATCACCAAGCTCGACGGCACGGCCAAGGGCGGCGTGGTTATCGGCATCAGCGACCAGTTCAGCATTCCGGTGCGCTACATCGGGGTGGGCGAAAAGATGACCGACTTGCAGCTCTTCGACCGCCACACGTTCGTCAACTCGTTGTTTAAGAAATAACGCCATTGGGCTAACTCAGTAGCGGCTAGCTCCCGGCCTTCGCGGGGCAATGGCTACTGCCCACATAACCCCTTTCAGCGCTTCGCTAAGAGGGTTTATGTGGGCAGTATCGTGTTCGCCGTTTGCCAGACGGCTGCTAGCGACCGGGACAGCCGCTGCAAGGCCATGAGAAAGCCGCACTGCCTTGGTTGCACCCGCCACTTAGGGATAGAGTAGCCCTGCCCCTATACCTTCGCAGGCATGAAACACCTGCTACTTACTTACCTACTAGCTGGCTCGCTTTTCTCTGCGCAAGCCCAAACTCAGCGTCGGCCCGACCAGTATTATGTTCTGGAATCTTCCTACAGGCCCAAATACCGAGCTGGGCTAAGACTATTGGCGGGGACTGCCCCGGCTAAGATTGACCTGGCAGAAGCAGTTACCTAAGTCGCCAATCTTGAAGACGAAACCGATGCGCTGAACTACATGAGCAGCCGCGGGTGGGAAGTAGTAAGCACTTCGAATACGGGCACCCAGTACGGCATTAGCGGTGTACGCTACTGCCTGCGTCGCAAGCCCTAATCCTTACTGATTGAGCGAGTAGCCAAGAAGCGTGGTCGGCCCTGCTTCGCTCGCTGGCCTTCAACGAAGCCCGCCGCCTGGGCGTAGAGTAATCCAGCCTCTATACCTTCGCGGGGATGAAACACCTTCTACTCGCCGGACTCCTGGCCGTGGGTTTTACCGGCTGCGGAGAAGTAGCTACTCACCCTACTAAAACAATCGTTACTGAATACAAACAAGAAGATAGCCCTCAGGCGCTCTCACAGTTCGTCCGTAATACCGTGCCCGCGCCCCGCGTAGCGATAGTATATTTCTACGCCGATTGGTGTGGGCCGTGCCGCCGCTTTCGGGTGGCGCTACCTAGTGAGCAGGTGGACGAAGCGCTTCAGCGGGCCGCGCTAATTAAAGTCAATGTAGATAGCTGCCAAGAGTTAGCGGCCTACTATCACGTTACCGCCGTGCCAACCTTCGTGAAGCTGGATGCACAAGGCAAGCCAGTGGCGGCCATTACTAGTGATAAATGGAGCGAAGATGAGCCAGCTGAAATTGCGCCGGTTATGGCAAAACTGGCAAATACTACTGTTTACGACTTGAAGTAGTAGCTTATGCCAAGCTAGGCGAGCTGGCCACCGCCGCCCGGCCAGCGCACGCACTACGGGGCTGCCCCATGCCCCAACGGGCAAAGTATTGGCTGAGCTGCGGGCGCTGCTGCCCGACGAGCGGTTGCGGTGGCACAGCCGCCCGCCCACAGCCAGCACACAAAAGCCCTGACCTCACCAAGTCAGAGCTCTTCTCACATGGACGGCGATGGTGCACCATCCGTGTGTACCGCATTCCTGCCCCTAACTTCCGAGTACCGGGGGCATATTACTAAAAAACCCCATTTGCAGCGTGCAAACGGGGTTTTTGTGGGCAGTATCGGAATCGAACCGATGACCTCTACCATGTCAAGGTAGCGCTCTAACCAGCTGAGCTAACTCCCCGGCCTGGGGCGGCCCGCCGGGCGGACCGGCTGCAAAAGTACGGCGGCGCGCCGATTGCCAGGTGCTTTTCGGACAACTTTCCGGTAAGCCGGATTTGTATCTTGCTCCGTGACCAGCTACCAGGCTGGCAGTCAGCCCCGCCCGCAACCAGCCGCGGTGGCTGGAGCCCAGCATTGTGGCCCAGCCGCTTACTTTGTGGCTATGCTGCTTTCCGTTCTTCCGGCTGGGCCGGCCTGGCTGGCCGCCTACCAGCACCACGAGTTGCTACTGGGGCGCGGCCTGAGCGTGCTGGGGGCCTGGGCGCTGCTCAACCTCTGCGTGAGTGGCTACAACCTGCCCCGTGCCGACCGCCGCACCCAGGACTTCCACTTTCACCTCATGAACTGCGCCTGGGGCTTCATCAACGCCATTTTGGCGGCAGTGGGCATCCTGCGCACGCACCCCGGGCACCCGCCAGCGGGCTTCACAGCCACGGCCGCCGGGGCCGACGCGCACTTCACCGGCCAGGTTTTTCTCTTTAACGCCATCCTCGATATTGGCTATCTGCTGGTAGCGCTGTGGCTACTTAACCGCGCCAGCTACCCCACTGCCCAGCGCCCCGAGCGCCTGGCTGGCTACGGCCGCTCGGTGCAGCTGCAAGGTGCTTTTTTGCTGGTATTCGACGTAGTGATGTGGTGGCTTTTAGGGCGCTAGGCGCTTTTTAGAGGGCACAAAAGAGGGGCACCGCTGGTTAGCGGTGCCCCTCTTTTGTGCGGTTAAACTAAGCTAAGCCGTGGGGCCAGCCAGCAATTGCTCCTCGATTTTCTGGTTGAAGGCGTCCAGGTCTTCGGGCTTGCGGCTGGTGATGAAGTTGCCATCGACCACTACTTCTGAATCCTGCCACTCGGCGCCGGCGTTACGCAGGTCGGTTTTTACGCTGGGCCAGCTGGTCATGCGCTTGCCGCGCACCACGTCGGCCTCGATGAGCGTCCACGAGCCGTGGCAGATAGCAGCTACCAGCTTACCCGACTGCGCAAACTCGCGCACGAAGTTCACGGCCGCTGGCTCCACGCGCAGCTTGTCGGGGTTAATCTGGCCGCCAGGCAATACCAGGGCGTCGTAGTCGGCCACCTGGGCGTCGTCCAGGGTTTTATCCACATCTACTTTATCGCCCCAGTCCGTCATGTCCCAGCCTTTGATGGAGCCTGATTTAAGGGAGATGACATCAACCGTAGCACCTTCGTTTTTAAGAAATTTCTGGGGCTCAGTAAGTTCTACCTGCTCGAAGCCGTCGGTGGCCAGGATGGCAATGCGCTTGCCTTTGAGTTTATCGCTGCTGAAAAGTGACATGGTGCGGGTGGAAAAGGAAGGTGCGGGGACGGTCCCCGCGCTGCCCTTCCCTGTACGCCCGGCGGGGCGCGGGGTTGCTACCGCGGGGCTCGGCTAGTCGGGCTGGCCGGCGGCGCGGCGCACCTTTTTTAGCTCCTGGCGCACGTCTTTCACGCGGTGGTCGAAGCCGTCGGGGTCGTAGTCGATGCTGGGCACATCGAGCTCATCGAGCAGGTCCATGAGGGCGTCGGCGTGGTCGGTGCGGGTGCCGGCGGGCAGCTTCACGAAGGCCATCTCCGACCACAGCAGGGCCAGCAGGCGCTGGCCGTCGGCGGTACGCATCTGCATTTCCACCACCAGGTTGGAGTTGTCGAAGTGAATAATCTGGGTGCTGATGCGCACCGTTTCGCCCTGGCGGGCGGGCTTGAGGTAGCTGATGTGGTGCTTGGTAACCACCCAGGCGGCGTGCTGCTCGCGGGCCAGCTCGCCCATGTTGAGGGCGTAGTGCTCGGCCACCTGGTCCTCGCGGGCGTTGAGGAAGTAGTCGAGGTAGCGGGCATTGTTGAGGTGGCCCAGCATGTCACAGTCTTGAAAATGAACGCGGTGCTGGGTTTCGGGGGTGCGCAAAAGGGTAGCCATGCCGCAAAGGTAGAGCCGGTGGCCGGGGCCGGCCAGACAACAATACTCGGCATGCCGACTACTTCGGCAAAAAGCTGGTATCTTTTCGCACGTATTCGCCGCCCCGCTTTCCCGCCCATGTTTGTGCTCACGCCCGCCCGCGCCACCACCCTGCGCGCCGTTGCCGATACCTTCATTCCGGCCGGGCCAGCGCCGGCCAGCCCCCCGCCCGGCTCGGCGCTGGTAGACCTGGCCAAGCTGGTGGCTGCCGTGCAGGCCCAGCCGCTGAGCGCCCAGGCCGAGTTCGGGCAACTGCTGGACTTATTGAACAAGCCGCTGGCCGGCCTCACCTGGGCGGGGCCGCTGCGGCCGTTTCACGAGCTGCCACCCGCGCAGCGCGAGCGCCTGCTGCAAAGCTGGGCCGGCTCGTGGCTGCCGCTGCTGCGGCAAGGCTTTCAGGCGCTGCGCAAGTTGTGTCTTTTCCTGTACTACGGCGGCGGCCCGGCCGACGGTGCGTCCAACCCGGCCTGGGCGGCGCTGGGCTACCCCGGCCCCACGCTGCCGCCGGGCGCGGGCCTGCCAGGGGCCACCGGGCGGCCCTTGCAGCCGCTGGCCCCGCTCACCGACACGGTATATACCTGCCAGGTGCTGGTTATCGGCTCGGGCGCGGGCGGCGGCGTGGTGGCGGGCGAGCTGGCCCAGGCCGGCCACGACGTGCTGGTGCTGGAAGCTGGCCCCTACTGCCACGGGGCCGATTTTACGCAGCGCGAAGTGGACATGATGAGCCGCCTCTACGACGCCAAAGGCACGCTCACCACCCGCGACGGCGGCATCAGCCTGCTGGCCGGGGCCTGCCTGGGCGGCGGCACCACCGTCAACTGGGCCGGGGCCTTTCGCACGCCCGAATACATTCTGGAAGAATGGGCCAGCGAGCACGACGCGCCGCAGTTTATCAGCCCCGACTTCCAGCGCAGCCTCGATGCCGTGGCCCAGGCACTGAGCGTGAATACCGACTACCCCCGCCACAACGGCCAAAACCAGGCACTGCTCGACGGCTCGGCCCGGCTGGGGCAGGCCACCCAGCTAATCCCGCGCAACGAGAAAGGGCTGACGGATTCCGACCTGCACTTCCAGGGCCTGGGGTTTTCGACCCTCGGCGATGCCCACGGCATCAAGCAGGGCACGCTGAATACCTACCTGCGCACCGCCACCACCCACGGCGCCCGCCTGCTGCCCGATACCCGCGCCGAGCGCGTGACCACCGCCGCCGGCCGGGCCACCGGGGCCGAGGCCACCCACCGCACCGCCGATGGCCGCCAGGTGCGCATCACGGTGCGGGCCGAGCGGGTGGTGGTGGCGGGCGGGGCCATCCAGACGCCGGCGCTGCTACTGCGCTCGGGGCTGCGGCACCCGCACCTGGGGCGGCACTTGCACCTGCACCCCACCGTGGTGGTGGGCGCGCACTACCCGCACCCCATGCACTCGTGGCACGGCCCCAGCATGAGCGTGGTGAATGATACGTTTGCGCGGCTGGGTGGCACCAATTTTGGCGTGAAGCTGGAGACGCCGCCCACCCACCCCGGCCTGCTGGCCATGGTGCTGCCCTGGCTGGGCGGTGCGCAGCACCGCGAGCTGCTGCAAGCCGCCGACCACCTGGGCTCGTTCATCGTGCTCACCCGCGACCGCGACGGCGGCCGGGTGCGCACCGACCGCCAGGGCGCGCCGCTCATCGACTACCAGTTATCCGCTTTTGACCGGGAGAATATGCTGACCGGCGTGCGCGCCGCCGCCGAAATCCACGTGGCGGCCGGGGCGCACACCGTGTACCTGCCCCACGGCACGCTGCCCATGCTGCGCGCCCGGCACGGCACCGCCCAAAACCCTGAGGTGCTCGACCAGCTCACGCGCCTGCCCTGGCAGCCCAACCGCTTTGGCCTCTTCAGCGCCCACCAGATGAGCACCTGCCGCCTCGGCGGCCAGGCCGGCACGCACCCCGTGCGCCCCAGCGGCGAAACGGTGGAGGTACGCGGCCTGTACGTGGCCGATGGCTCGGCCTTTCCAGCGTGCAGCGGCGTCAATCCCATGCTCACCATCATGGCGCTGGCCCACTACACGGCGCAGGGCCTGAAGTAGGCGGACGGGGCGTAACTTACCGGCCATGAAAGCCCTAGCGAACGCCAGTCATCGCCCCAGCCCCGCGCAAGTGCTCTTGCTGGCGCTGGTGGCGCTACTGATTTTGGGGAGCTGCGGCGGGGGAGTACAGGGCTTCCTGAACAGCCAGGGTGAGCGCCGCCGCGCCCGGCTGCGCGCCATCCTGGTGCAGGAGCGGGTCGATATTGCCACGGCGCGCCAACGGCTGCACGGCCGGGCGCGCCGCGAGGCTGTGCGCCGCAGCAAGGCGCTGAGCGCCGCCCGCCTCGACAGCCTGCTCCCCGGCCCCTTTGCGCAGCAAAAGCTGCGGCGCCGCTACAGTAAGGTAAAGCGGCAGGTGCTGCGCGACCCGCCGCCGCTGGCCCCGGCCGCCCCCGCGCCTCAGCCGTGAGGGCGGCTTTTGCGTAGGAGGGCAGTTATGGCCCTATTCTGAGGGCCGGCTTTCTTCCCTATGCTTTCCTTTTCCGCCCTTCGGCCCCTGCTGGCCCTGGCACTGGTTACCACCGCCAGCTGCTCCGTCTTTCACCGCAAGCCCAAGGATACTCCGCCGCCCGTAGTGGTCGAAACCGTGCGCACGCCCGACTCGCCCACGCCGCCCACCGCCGCCCGCGACCTCGCCGATGCCATGACTACCGTGCTGCGCCTGCGCCCCGACCAGACGACCAAGGTGCGCCAAGTCCTCAGCACCACCGTGGAGCAGGTAAATGCCGCCCGCCAGCAGCACCCCGCCCAGTCGCCACAGCTCAAAGCTGCCCTGACTCGCATCAACGCCGACTCCGACAAGCAGATGCGCACCATCCTGGGGCCTACCTCTTACCGCGAAATGCAGGTGAAGCGCGCCCAGATTCAGGCCGAAATGCAGAAGCGCTAGTTGCTAAACTCCCATTGAACCGCTACCGGCCGGGCAGCTACGGCGGGCATATCAAGCCACAGCCCGCCGTAGCTGCTCACCTGCCCGATGGCCCGGCGCGACTGCGGCGAGAGGGTGATGAATAACTGCGCCCCGGCCCGCCGCTGCTGCATGGTAGCGGGGTCGAGGGCGCGCACGCGCAGGCTGTCGGGGTTGAATAGCTGCTGGGTAATGCGGCCATTAGCCACTGCCAGGCGGCGCACCGTCCACTTAGTCGAGTCGAGGACAGCGGGCGTGCTCAGGTAGTACCAGCCGTTGCGATAGCGCAACCGGGGAGCTCGCGGCCCCCGCAGGCTTACCAACGTATCATAGGCCTCGGTATGCACCCAATAACTACCACCGCCCGGGCCCACATTTAGCACGCTATAGCGCATACCATCGTGCGTCCGGGTGCTACCCTGCCGCCGCGCAAGATGCATCGAGTCAACCCATTCGCCTGTATAACCATCCGACCACGACTCACGCATTAGCAACAACGCTTTCGCACAGAGGAGAAACTCTTGGCTGGAATCAGGATGTACGGCGTACGCTTTGCAGTCGCGAGGCAGAAAGCCCGGCAGGTCCGGCACGTTGGCCGGAAACGGCTGGGCGAAGCTGACCACGACCGGGCCAGCTATTTCGAGTTGCGTTGTGGCGTCGCAGGCAGCCAGGGCTACCACGCAGCCGAGGAGGTAATAGCGGGCTTTCATGCAGGTTGATACCCGCGCCGGGGCAACGTAACCCACTGGTAGTACGGGCCGGTGCCAAAAGAGTACCCGCTGGCAAATCCAGCACCAGGCCGCTTCTCCTGACCTAGCCGCCGCACATTCACCCCCGCCTACAAATACCTGAGCAGCAGGCCCAGCAACCGGCGCACGCGACCGGTATAAGGCGGGTAAAACTGCTTGATGCCCGTGCGGCCCACGCGCTGCTGCAACACGCCCTTCTCGTTGCTGAACGCCAGGAAGCCCGCCTGCCCGTGCGCCTTGCCCAGGCCGCTGTTGCCGACGCCGCCAAACGGTAAATCGGGGTGCGCCAGCTGGATGATGGCCTCGTTCACGGCCGCGCCGCCGGCCGCGATGCTGGCCAGCAGGTAGCGGCGGTTGGCAGTGCTGGTCGTGAACACGTATTGGGCCAGCGGCGGCAGCCGGGCGTTGACGTAGGCCACCGTGTCGGGCAGGTGCTGGAAGGTGATGACGGGCAGCAGCGGGCCGAATATTTCCTCTTCGAGCACGGCCGCCCCGGCGGGCACGTCGGTGAGGATGGTGGGCTCGATGTAGCACTGGCGCTCGTCCAGAGCGCCGCCCTGAGCCACGGTGGCGCCGCGTACTTCGGCATCTTCGAGCAGTGCGGCCAGCCGGGCGTAGTGGTGGGCATTGACGATGCGGGCGAAGGACTTAGAGGCTTTAATGGCCTCATTATCGGCCCCGTAGTAGCGCTTGATGGCAGCTTGCATTTCAACCAGCAGCGGGGCCTGCACGCGCGCATGCACCAGCAGGTAGTCGGGGGCCACGCAGGTTTGGCCGGCGTTGAGAAACTTGCCCCACACTATTTTCTCGGCCGCGTCGCGCAGGTTGGCGGTGTCGTCCACAATGGCCGGGCTCTTGCCACCCAGCTCCAGGGTCACGCCGCTGAGGTACTCGGCGGCGGCCCGCATCACGAGTTTGCCAATCTGCGGTGAGCCCGTGAAGAAAATATGGTTCCAGGGCAGGCGCAGCAGCTCGCTGGCCACCTCCTTGCCGCCCTCCAGCACCAGCACTTCGTCGGGCCGAAACAGCGCTTCGGCCAGCCGCCGCAGCAGCGCCGAGGTGGCGGGCGTTTGCTCGGCGGGCTTTATCACCACCGCGTTGCCGGCCGCGATAGCCGAGGCCAGCGGGCTGATAGCCAGATAGAACGGGTAGTTCCAGGGCGCGATGATGAGCACTACGCCCTTGGGCTCCACCTGCACCCAGCTTTTGGTACCCAGCAGGGCCAGCGGCGTGCCCACGGCGCGCGGAGCCGCCCACTTTTTGAGGTGCCGGGCGGTGTGCCTGATTTCGGTGAGCGAGGGCCATAGCTCGGTGAGGTCGGTTTCCTCGGGCGGCTTTTGAAAGTCCTGGTAGAGTGCCTGCTGAATAGCTGCCTGGTTGGCCGTGAGCCAGGCGGCCAGGCGGGCCAGCCGCTGGCGGCGGGCGACTACATCCTCGGCGCGCAGGGCGGCGGTATTGGTTTGCAGAGCGGCAAACTGGGCGGCAAAGCGATTGTCGCTAGCAGCGGGCACGGATACAGGGGGCATAGTGGAGATGGAAAAAGTGGGGAAAGCAGCCAGCCAGTGGCTCGCCCAAGCGGCGCCAACGTATCTCTTTGATAAATAAAGCACTAAAACGCCTGCCAAGTAAGCGCTGACCCCGGCGATAAACTTTTTTACCCGCCTTTAAGGTACGGGTGGGCGCGGCGCGTTTATGCGCAGCTAATGCAGACAAATTACCAAACTGTTACGCTCCCGGCCGGGCCAGCTAGCTCCTGCGGGCGGGTGATAGGGAGGCGCAGACGTGCCGAGATAGCTAACATTCGCGTAATTTTGTCAATTCTAAAACCGCCTCAACATATCAGTTAGCTCAACTTTACTTTCTGTATTTTCCGTGAAATTCTTTACCTCTGGCTGGCGGGGTGGGCTAGCACTACTTGCCTTACGCACCCTGGTCGGCTCGGCCGAAGCGGCCCCAACCGCGACCCCTCCCCTAGCCGCCGATACCCTGGCCCAACAGCCCGCCGACAGTAGCGTGCGCGTGCCACGCAAGCCCCGCCGCACCGACTACACCGTGGCCCCCGGCGTGACGTGGCACTACGAGAAGCCGGGCCAGCTGCGCTGGCTCACCCACATTCCACGCGACCTGGGGCAGTTTCCCGGCTACTTCAAGCGGGAAAATGTGCCGGCTTTTGTGGGCATTACAGCAAGCTCGGTGGCGCTGTGGCTGGCCGACGAGCCCATTTTGCGCGGTGCCCAAAACCTGGGCCGCACCATCCACCTCGATGCGGAGGACCGGCACCGGTCGCTCTTCTACATCCCCGTGCGCCTGGGCAGCACCAAGATACCGCTGGAATTTAACGTGCCGGACAACCTCAACAGCACGTTTTACTTTATCGGCGATGGCTGGACGCACCTCACCATTGCCTCGTCGTTTATGGCCTATGGCCTGATAAAGCACGACAACCGCGCCGCCCAAACGGCCACCCAGCTTGGCGAGGCCATCCTGAGCACCGGTCTGATTGTGCAGGCGCTCAAGCGCACCACGGGCCGCCAAAGCCCATTTCAGTCGACTAACACTCGGGGTAAGTGGGATTTTCTGCCCTCTTACAGTACCTACCAAGGCAACGTGTCCAATTACGATGCCTTCCCCACCGGCCACCTGGCCACGGCCATGGCCACGGTCACGGTTATCGCCGAAAACTACCCCGAGTACCGCTTCATTCGCCCGGTGGGCTACTCGCTGATGGGCCTGCTGGGCTACTCCATGCTCAACAACGGCGTGCACTGGGCCAGCGACTATCCGCTGGGCATTGCCATCGGCTACGGCTTTGCCAAAATAGCCGTGCGCAACGGCCGCACCCGCGTGGAGGAAAAGCCCGCCGAGGGCACTGGCTGGCACGCGCCCGTGCACCCGCGCCCCTGGTACAAGCGCGGCGAGCTGTCGCCGTTCAGCTACGGCCCGTTCACGGGCGGCAGCCTCACCTGGAAGCTTTAAGAAGTTATCAATCAGTTTAAAACAAGCAAAAAGCCCTGCCTCGAAGGAGAGGCAGGGCTTTTTTGATGGCGAAAAGGCTTAGAACAGGCCCTTTTTCACGGTCTTGTGGCCGTCTTCGTCGATTTTAATCTTGGTGCCGTCGGCGCGCTTGATTTTTACCGAGCCGTCGCTTTCACGCTTGATTTTGGCGCCGTTTTCGTATTTCACTTTGTGGTCGCCATCGTTTTCGCGCTCCATCTTTTTCACGCCCGAGCCCTGGCCCACGCGGGCGCCCAGGCTGGGGCGGGCGGCGGGCGTAGTGGTGGTCGTGACTACCGTAGTGGTATAGGGGCCAGCGTAGTAATTGCCCTGATTATCGGTGTAGGTGCGGTAGGCGGCGGGGTCGGTTACCACCGTTTTCACCTCGCGGGTGGTGTTGTCGTTGAGGTCGCGCAGGGCGGCGTAGCGGCCGGTAGTGTCGGGGCGGGCCTCAATGTCGCGCAGGGCGCGGCCGCGGCTGTAGTATATCTGCTGGAGACGGGCCTTGGTGGCCTCGTCGGTGGCGCGCAGGTCGGCGGCTACCTGGTTGGCTAGCTGGTCGGCGCTGGTGCGGTAGCTCGCGCTATCGATGGTCGTGGTGGTCGTAGTCGTTTCGGTGGTGCCGGCGGGCGCCGTCGTCGTTTCGGTTACTTCAGTTTTCTTTTCCTGCGAGCAGGAAGCAAACGCAACCGTAGCGGCCGTGGCGAGCAAAAGGAGTTTGGACTTCATGAGTTTAGAGCGATTATGGTGCGGCCTAGCCACAATTGCCCAGTAATACGCACGGCCTTAAAATGATGTTGCCAGCCCTTTAGCAAAGAGCTGGCAATCATTATCTTATTTGGTTTTTGAAACGCTTACGCGTTCACTACTGAGCCGCCATTGGGGTGCAGCGTCTGGCCCGAGAAGTACGAGGCGTCTTCCGAGGCCAGGAACACGTAGGCCGGGGCCACTTCCGACGGCTGGCCAGCGCGGCCCATCGGCACGTCGTGGCCGAACAGCGGCAGCTTGAGCAGGCCGATGCCCGTGATGAACGGCGTCCAGATGGGTCCCGGCGCTACCGAGTTTACCCGGATGCCCTTCTTGATGAGTTGCAGCGACAGGGCCCGCGTGAAGGCCTCGATGGCCCCCTTGGTGGAGGTGTAGTCGAGCAGCGCCTCGTTGCCCTTGTAGGCATTCACCGACGTGGTGTTGATGATGGACGCGCCCTCCTTGAGGTGCTTCAGCGCCGTGCGCGTGATGCGGAACTGCGAAATGATATTGAGGTTGAAGATGCTATCCAGCTCCTCGTTGGTAATGTCTTCGAGCGAGTCGTGCCAGTTTTGCTCGGCGGCGTTGTTCACCAGCACGTCAAGCTTACCATACTCGGCCACCGTGCGCTCCACGATTTCTTCGCAGAAGGCCGGGATTTTCAGGTCGCCGGGCAGCAGCAGGCAGCGGCGGCCTTCGGCCTGCACCAGTTGCTGCACTTTTTCGGCGTCTTCCTGCTCGGTGGGAAAGTAGCAGATGGCCACGTCGGCGCCTTCACGGGCAAAGTGCACGGCCACAGCCCGGCCGATGCCCGAGTCGCCGCCCGTGATGAGGGCAATCTTATTGAGGAGCTTGTCGGCACCCTTGTAGCCCTTGCGGATATACTCGGGCTCGGGGGTCATTTTGTGTTCGAGGCCGGGGTGGCCGGCACCCGCGTCCTGGTGCTGGGGCGGGAAAATCGTGGGCTTGTCAGACATGGAAAAGGAAGAAGGGCGAAAGTAGAGTCGCTTTCTGCCTAACGTACAGTTTATACCCGAGGTTAACCAGTTTGGTAAGCTAGGCCCTATTTCATCGGCAATACACTGACACCCAAGTAAGTTTAATTTATTAGTAAGTAAATTAAAATTTGTCTTTACTTCATGCGTTATTATAATAACTGAAAATCAGCTTCTTACCAGAACAATCGGCTGATTTTTCACCTCATATTCAGCATGAAGCACCCGGAAATAGTCTTATTGGGCGGTTGTCACGTAGCCGGGTACCTGGTGGGGCAGGAAAATGCTTTCTCCAGCAAGCTCAGTGAATTGCTGCACGGAACAATAGTGGGCCAGGTAGCCCGCGTGCGGGTCATCGACCTGCCCGAGCACCTCAAGCTCATCGAGGAGAAGCGGCCCACGCACGTGGTATTGCAGCTGGGCAACCACGAGTTTTCGGCCAGCCTGCACCTCATGCTACGCCAACTCACCCGCGCGCTGGGCCGGGTGCCCGCCGCCCGCAAGGCTGGGGCTACCCCTGGCAAGCCGGCTAGCTCCTCCGTTAGCTCGTCGCCGGGGCAATTGGGGCAACCGCTGCCAACACCCAGCCGCTTTTTTCGGCTGCGGGTGCTGGGGCTGAGCGTGCTCACTACGCTGCTGTGGCTCTTTGCCAAGCAATACCGCCGCAGCATTAAGGCGCTGAATGCGTGTATGAAGCAGCACCCCGACACGGCTTTTATTTTCCTGTCGCCCTTCCCATGCCGGCCGGCGGCCGATAATGCGGTGCGGGGCTTTGGCGGCTGGCTGCTGCGCCACCGCGTAGCCGCGCTGCCCAACCGCTACTGGCTCGACTCGCACCAGGTGCTGCACCCCGACCGCGAGCTGTTTACCGACCCGTGGCACCTCAACGCCCAGGCCCACACCGCGCTGGCGTATTGCCTGGCGGGCATCCTGCACAGTAATGCGGCCTACACGCGCCCGCCGCAGCCCTGACGCGCCCGACCTTTGCGGCTCACCAACGCTTTCTTCGTGGACGACCAGCCCGCCATTGCCCATCGCCACTTTGCGCTGCACAAGCCCTACGGCTACCTCAGCCAGTTCACCAGCGAGTTTGCCAAGGAGGTCAAGAAGAAGCACTTCCTGGGCGAGCTGGGCGATTTTCCGGCGGGCACCATGGCCATCGGCCGGCTCGATGAGGACAGCGAGGGCCTGCTGCTGCTCACCACCGACGGCCGCGTGAGCGAACAAGTACGCAGCCGCGGCGTGGAAAAAGAATACTACGCCCAGGTCGATGGCCTGCTCACGCCCGAGGCGCTGGCCAGCCTGCAAACGGGCGTGGATATCAGCATTCACGGCACGCCCTACCGCACGCGGCCCAGCCAGGCGCGGCTGCTGGCCACGGTGCCGGAGCTGCCGCCGCGCGGCCGCCGCATCCGCGACGACCGCCACGGGCCGACGAGCTGGGTGGCCATTATTGTGACGGAGGGCAAGTACCGGCAGGTGCGCAAAATGACGGCGGCCGTGGGCTTCCCCACCCTGCGCCTGGTGCGCGTGCGCGTGGGCGAAGTGCTGCTCGGCGACCTGCCGGCCGGGGCCAGCCGGGAGGTCGCTGGCTTTTTCAAAAATTAAGGAGTAAATTCGGGACTTATTCCGGTGCGAGGTGGTTATACCCTAGTCAGTTGCCGCCCGGTGGTAATGTCTCATCGCAACGTAACCGAATAGCTAACACCCCCCTATGGCCAGAGCGCAAGAAAGTTTCAGCAAGAAAGAAAACGAGAAAAAGCGGCTGAAGAAGCAGCAAGAGAAGGCCGAGCGCCGCGATGAGCGCCAGGCCAACAAGAAGGATTCGACCCTCGAAGAGATGTTTGCCTACGTCGATGAGAACGGCAACATCACCTCGACCCCGCCGGACCCGACCAAGAAAAAGAAGGAAATCAACGTCGAAGACATCGTCATCGGCGTGCCCAAGCAGGAAGACCGCGAGCCGGAAGACGTTATCCGCACCGGCACCGTTACGTTCTTCAACGCCTCCAAGGGCTACGGCTTCATCAAGGATGGGGCTAGCCAGGAGAGCATTTTCGTGCACGCCAACGCCCTGGGCGGCCTCACGCTGCTCGAAGGCAACAAAGTCACGTTTGAGGTAGAGCCGGGCATGAAAGGCCCGACCGCCGTGCGCGTGAAAATGAGCGCCTAGCAGCGCCCTTCCCAACATAAGAAAGCGGCTGATGCTCTGGGAGCGTCAGCCGCTTTTTTGCGTTTCAGAGGGAGATATACCTCGTCAATAACCAAGAAAGCCCGTCATGCTCATCTGGCGTCCGCTTGTTGAAGCATCTCTACCGCCTCGTTGAACGAACGCTAACGGCGTGATAGAGATGCTTCGACAGGCGGACGCCAGATGAGCATGACGGGCTTTCTTGGTTGGCAGCTACCTACCATAGCCGCCCTTAGTTGTCCATGCGCGACTTCTCGGCTTCGATGCCGGTGGTGCGGCGCTGACTGGCTTTTACGCGCTGGTTGCCAAACTTGTAGCTGAAATTGAGCTTTACGAAGCGGCTCTCGATTTTGTCGCGGTTGGTGGAGTTGACGCCGCCGGCCAGCACGTCGTAGCGGGTTTGCTGGGTGTTGAAGAGGTCGGTGACGTTGAGCGTGAGCGTAGCCGCGTCGTGCAGCAGCGACTTCGACACCCCGAAGCTGCTGACGAAGCGCGAGCGGTAGGCGGTACCGCCGAAGCTCATCGGCGACATATACATGGCCGATACTTCGGCTTTGAGGCCGTGGGGCAGCGTGAGGGTGTGGTTGCTGGAGAGGAAGGCCGAGGGGCGGGCGGCGCTCACGCCCACGGCAGTGCCGCCGTTTATCTTGGCGTATTCGAGGCCCAGGGTGGTGACGGTCATCCACTTCTTATTGAGCAGCGGCTGCATGAGCGTGGTGCTGGCCGAGATAGATTCGGCGCTGCCAAAGTTTTGGTACGAGCTGATAACTACCTGGGTAGCGTCGTTTTTCTGGTAGCTTTCGACCAGCACGTCGGTGTGGTGGCCGTAGCTGAGGGAGGTGGTCAGCAGGCTGTTGTAGGAGTGCGTAAACTCGAAGTTGTGCGAGAACGAGGGGCGGATGTTGGGGTTGCCTTGGGCGTAGCGGTACTGGCTGAGGTAGGTGACGAAGGGGTTGACGATGCCGAAGGCAAACCGGTCGATTTTGCGGCTGTAGGAGAAGCCGAGCTGCACGGCATCCGACTTGTTGTACTGGGCCGACAGGCTGGGGAAGAGGTTAAGGTAGTGGCGGTCGGTAGTTTGGCCGGTGGTGAGGGAGGTGCCGGTGGTGTTGGTTTGCTCGGCGCGCAGGCCCACTTGCAGCTCTACTTTTTGCACGGTGCGGGCGAAGGTGCCGTAGGCAGCGTTGATATTTTCGCGGTAGATGAAGTGGTTGGTTTTGCCCAGGTCCACGGCCCAGGGCTGGCCGGCGGCGGGGGCCTGCTCCCAGCGGATATCGTTATCGGTGGTGGTCGCGGTGGTTTTGAGGCCGGCTTCGAGCGTGCCCTGGTAGAACGGCTGCACGTAGTCGGCCGAGGCCGAGCGCACCGAATTGCGGGCGGGCGAGTTGTCGCGCAGCAGGCTGGCGGGGCCGGTTTGCTGCAAGCTACCGTCGAGGGCGCGGGTGGCGTAGTCGTTGTGCCAGTCTTTGGCGTAGCCAAAATAGTCGGCGTTCAGGCTCAGGGTGTGCTTGCCCAGGCTGTCGAGCCTGGTTTTGTAATACACATTCACCGAGGGGCTTACGAAGCGGGCGCCGCCGTTGGTGCTCACCTGCGAGGCGCTGCGGGGCAGGCCGGTGGCGAGGTTGGCGAGGGTAGCCAGGTTTTGCACGTCGCGGTCGCGGGTGGTGAGCAGGCCCTTGAGCAGCACGCCGGCCGAGCTTTTTTTGCTCAGCTCGTAGTCGAGGCCCAGCTTGGCGGTGTTGCTCTGGTTGTGGCGCACTTCACGGCCGTTTTCGGCGATGGTCAGCTCGTTGTTGGCCGTGCGGAGGGCGCTGGTGGTGCTGTACACCTTGTTTTCGAGGCGGTCGAGGCTGCCGTACACGTTCAGCTTTTCGGTGCGGTGGTTGAGGCTGAGGCCGGCGTTGTAGCGGCCGTACTGGCCCGCGCCGAGGCCCAGCGTGGCCGTGCCGTTGGTGCCGAATTTCCGGCTTTTGGTGGTGATAATGTTGATGACGGCGCCGCCCTGCGCATCGTAGCGGGCCGAGGGGTTGGCGATGACTTCGACTTTGTCAAGGCTGTTGCCGGGCATGGCGCTGAGCAGGTTTTTCAGCTCGTCGCCGCTCAGGTTGGTGGTTTTGCCATCGAGCAGCACGGTCACGGTTTTGCCGCGCAACATGAAGCCGCCGCCGCTTTCGAGCACGCCGGGGGCGCGGCCCAGCACGTCATAGGCGGTACCGCCGGCGGCAATGGGGCTGGCGGCCACGTTGAGCACCAGCTTGCCGGCCTGCTGCTCGATGAAGGGCCGGGCGGCCGTCACGGTGACGCCGGCCAGCATCTTGCGGTCGGCGGCCAGCAGCACGGGGGCCAGGGCAGTGGCGCGGCCGGCGGCCACGGTCACGCCCAGCGGCGCGGCGGCCTTGTAGCCCACGTAGCGCACTTGCAGCTGGTAGCTGCCGGCCGGCACGGCCTCGAAGCGGAAGACACCCTGCTCGTTGGTGATGGTGCTGAGCACGTTTTTGGCGTCGGCGGTGGGGTGCAGCAGCACGGTGGCGAAGGGCAGCGCCTGGCGGCCCAGGCTGTCGGCCACGGTGCCGGTGAGGGGCTGGGCGGCAGCACTGGCGGGAGCCTGGGCGGCGGGCGTGGTGGTTTGGGCGGTGGCTACGGCGGGCAGGGTAGCGAGGGCACTCAGGAGCAGAAAGGCGGGGGCGGCGGTAGGCATGGCGGTCAGGAGAAAAGGAGCGGGCTGAGGGACAACTTCCCGCCGCTAACCGGCTGGGAATGGGACAAAGCAACGGCGGCCCCCAACCCTTTTTCCGCTTTTTTCGACCATGCCCGGGCCGCTTTCGACCAAGGCCAGCCGGGCGTTTTTTAGTCGAAAAAATGCCCGCATTGGTCGAAAAAACGGCCCGGTGGTGCGGCGGTGCGGCGGCTAATCCGCCACCTTCGTTGCATGCAAGCAGCTGCCGACCGCCCCAACCGCTTTCCCCTGGTTTTTGAGCTCCTGATATGGAGCCTTTATGTGGGCTTGTATAAGTATGCCGAGTTTCTCGAAGAAGCGGCGCGCCTACACAAGCCCGCACGGGCCAATTTTCCGTATCCCCAACTTGCACTGTTTGCGCTGGTGGCCACGCTCTACGTGCTGCCTTTCTACCGCTGGCTGGTGCCAGGGCTGCTGCGGCGGCGGCGCTACGGGGCGCTGGCGCTGGCCTCGGTGGTGTATATGTGGTGGGGCATCAAGCTCAATAGCTGGCTGGCGGCCGCGCTCTTTGGCCCGTTTGCCACGCCGCCGGTGCTCTTGGCATTCTACCAGAAATATGAGGCGCTGGGCCGGCAGGAGCCGCTGGGCTTGTATCAGCCGCACCTGGCGCTGCTGTTTACCGATTTGCTGGCCTTTGGCTGCGTGGCTTTTGTGCGGGTGGCCTTTGAGCAGGAGGCGCGCCGCCGGCTGGTAGAACGCGACCACCTGGCCTTGCAGCTCACGCAATTGAAGGCACAGTTGCAGCCGCATTTTCTCTTCAATACCCTCAACAGCATCTACGGCCTGAGCTTGGCTGGCTCGCCCGAAACGCCGCGCTTCATCCTGCTGCTGTCGGAGCTGATGCGCTACGTGCTCTACGACAGCGGTAAGGAATACATTGCGCTGAGTGAGGAAGTTACCTTCCTGGAAAACTACTTTGAGATGGAGCAGCGCAAGTATGCCGAAGCCGACATCACCTTCACCACCACCGGCGACGCGGCCGGCTGGCAGGTGCCGCCGCTGCTGCTACTGCCGCTGGTGGAAAACAGCTTCAAGCACGGCCGCCACCACTTCAGCGACGAGGCGCGGGTGACGGCCACGCTGCACCTGGCGCCCGGCCGGCTGCACTTCGTGCTTGAGAACGACATGCTGCCCGCCCTGCCGGCGGCCGCGCCCGCCAGCGCCCGCCGCAGCGGCGGCATCGGGCTGGTCAATATCCGCCAGCGGCTCCATCTCTATTACCCCGGGGCCCACGAGCTGCTGCTCACCGAGCACGATGGCCGCTACCGCGCCGAGCTGACGCTGCGCGGGCCGCAGGCTTTGTAGCCGGCGCGTAGTAGGTTCGTGGTGGCGGCGCGCCGATTAACAAGCGCGCCGCGCTGCCATGACTACTTCACCCCTCCGTTGCCTTATTGTTGACGATGAGCCCCTGGCGCACCAGGTGCTCACGCAGTTTATCGGCCAAACGCCCGGCCTGGTCCTGACCGGCAAGTGCCGCCACGCCATGGAGGCGCACGAGCACCTAAGCCAGCACCCCGTCGATTTGCTGTTTCTCGACATCGAGATGCCGCTCATGAATGGCCTCAACTTCCTGCGCACGCTCAAGCACCCGCCCAAAACCATCCTCACCACCGCCTACCGCGAGTATGCCTACGAGGGCTACGAGCTGGACGTGCTCGATTACCTGCTCAAGCCCTTCAGCTACGAGCGCTTCCTAAAGGCCACCGCCCGCGCCCAGCCCGCCGCCGCGCCGGAGGATAAGCACTTGCTAATCAAAGAACAGGGCAGCCTGCTAAAGGTGCCCTACACGGCCATCGCCTACGTGGAAGGCTGCAAGGACTACGTTAAAATCGTGACCGCCGCCAAGACCTACCTCCACCACGCCACCATGAAGGAAATGGCCGACCAGCTGGGCGAGGCCTTCGTGCGGGTGCACCGCTCGTTTATCGTGGGGGCGGCCCACATCCGGCTGCTGCAAGCCGAGCACGTGGCGCTGGCCGATGGGAGCATTATTCCCATCGGCAGCTCATACAAGCCGGAGTTGGTGGCGTGGTTTAAAAAATAGCTGCGGCCTATTCTCCCAAAGTAGTTGGGTTGGCTTCGGTACGGGTAGCGGCGCGGGATAAGCTACGCCGGCCGCGCTTTCTACCTACCGCTCCTAAGCCAGCCCCGCGCTTAGGTTATCCCGCAGGCCGGGCCTAAGGCTTTTTGACTACGTACATCCGGCCGTGCTGGTAGCGGTAATGGCCAGCGGGTAGCTTGGTGAGCGTATTGTCGCCGGGGTCGTTGCCATGCGCCACGATAGGCGACACGACCAGTTCCCGGTGCCGGAAGGCCATCGTGCGCTGATGGCCACTTTCCCCCTCCCCGGGGCCGAGCGTGTCGCCGTGCATGGCGGCGTAGGCGGGGAATGCTTCCAGCGTCGCGCTGGTGCGCGCTCGCAGCAGCAGCAAGGGTGGATACGGGGTAACGTCGAGTAGGTAAGTGCTTTCGTAGTACGTGCCAGCGCCGCTGCCCAGGTCGGCCGAGGAATAGGTAAGCAGGACCTCGGGGCGGCCCTGGCCATTGAGATTAACCTCCCGGATGGTGACTTCCTGTTGCTGCAAACCGTGCTCATAGGCACTCAGCAATTCCAGCTCCGTCCAGACGGTATCGGTCGCCTTGTTGCGGTACAGGAGCAAGGGCTCGTCCAGCAGCCCCTTGATAAACAAAAAGTGCTTGCCAATATTTTGCCACAAGGCAGTCCTGCTATCGGGGTTGCCGGTTAGCTGCGAATTGTGCACGCGGCTAACGTCAATAGGTTGGGGGCCGAGGCTGTCCCCGATTGCCAGCAGCTCCAGGGTGCTGGCAGGGGTGCCGGCTGGCCGCTGCACCGTAGCGGCGGGGCGGGAAAGTGGCGGCCGGTGGGCCTGCGGCACTTTTTCCTGCGGCTGGCAGGCCAGGCAGCCTAGCCCGAGCATACTGGCCAAAATCAATCTACTACTCATTGGGGCACAAAGCGCTGGTTATGCTGGTAAGCGAAGGCGGCGAAAGCGCACCTGGTAGCCGCTGCTTTTGGCCAGTAGCAAACTCCTTGCCTACCGCCGCCAGGTGCGGCCGGACAGCGCAGGACACCTGGGGCAACTTGCCCGCAACCCTGCCGCAAACCCGCCCCGTATAGCCGTTTATGTCTGACAAACCCACTTCCCCCGCCAGCCCCGGCCCCGGCGATGAGCCGGAGTTTTCGCCTTCGGGCGCGCCCATTTACCGCTACGAGGAGCCGGCCCCGTTTGAGCTGGCCAGCGGCGATGAGGTGACCATCGCCGCCATTGGCGAGCACATCGAGCGCCACCTGGGGCCGGTGAGCGGCGTGTACCACGAGCTGATTTCCGATAAGGTGCACCTCGACGTGCACGTGGTGCCGCCCAGCGCCGATTTTCCGTTTTACACCCTCGTCACGTCGGGCATGAGCGACCGGCCCATGACCGTGCCGCCCGGTGCGCCCGCCGACGAAGCCCCGCCGTACGCGGAGCTGTGCATCCTGCTGCCCAGCACCTGGAACATCCCCGCCGACCCGGCCGACGTAGCCTCCGCCTTCGAGGACGAGAACGTGTACTGGCCCATCCGCTGGCTGAAAATGCTGGCCCGCCTCCCGCACGAGTACGACACCTGGCTGGGCTTCGGCCACACCATCCCCAACGGGGAAGAGGCCGAGCCCTTTGCCGACGATACCAAACTGGGCTGCATGCTGCTGCTCACGGCCCTGAGCTTGCCCGAGGAGTTTCAAACGTTGGTCGTCAGCCCCGAAAAAACGGTGCAGTTCTACACGCTTTATCCCATCTACCGCGAAGAAATGGAGTTGAAGATGGAGCAAGGTGTGGATGCGCTCATCGACCGCTTCGAGGTGTATGACACCGGTGACGTGCTGGACCTTACCCGGCCCAATACGGCGCTGGCTTAGGGCCGCTGTAGCCTTTTGCTGCTGGCAACGGCCCTGGTTTTATCTCCTGGCTTGTTGCCGAATCTTCTTTCCTATTTAGTAAATGAGCACGAACACGTACGCGGAGACGCTGGAGGCGGCCAAGCAGGACTACTCTTTTACTCATTGGCGGGAGCACTGGCAAAAAGAGCTTTTCCGGGAAATAGAGCCGACTGGAGTGGAAGATTCCAATGCCGTTCAACTCATTTTTGACCAGCTGATTGCAGGCTTGATGAAACTCGGCGAGGACGCTTCGGAAAAGAAAAAGGTGAAGCTTTTTCAGAAAGCAATCGAAGCCACCAACAGCTACGGGCACATCATCGAAACCGCCCAGGCCGAGGAACTGTGGGAGCTGACAAATACCATTACCGTCGCCTGTGGCCTCGACCCCGATGAGTATGGCGATGGCGAAGGACTGCTTTCGGAGTGGCGCGAGTGGTAACTCGCTAGGATAAAAAAGCAAAAAGAGGCTGATGCTTCGGGAGCATCAGCCTCTTTTTGCTTTTACCTCGCTAAAGTGCGCCTTACATGTGGATGGCCCGGTTCTCGGTGGCGGCGAGGCAGGCTTCCTTCATGGCTTCGGCGTAGGTGGGGTGGGCGTGGCTCATGCGGGCCACATCCTCGGCCGAGGCGCGGAACTCCATCGCGGTCACGGCTTCGGCGATAAGGTCGGCGATGCGCGGCCCAATCATGTGCACGCCCAGGATTTCGTCGGTCGTCTTGTCGGCTAGCACCTTCACGAAGCCGTCGGTGTCCATGCTGGCGCGGGCGCGGCCGCTGGCCTTGAACGGGAACGAGCCCACCTTGTAGGCCTTGCCCTGCTGCTTGAGCTGCTCCTCGGTGTAGCCCACGCCGGCCACTTCGGGCCAGGTGTACACCACGCCGGGGATGAGCAGGTAGTTGATGTGCGGCTTCTGGCCCACGATGGTTTCGGCCACGTAGGTGCCTTCTTCCTCGGCCTTGTGGGCGAGCATGGCACCCCGGATAACGTCGCCGATGGCGTAGATGCCGGGCACGCTGGTTTGCAGGTGCTCATCGACCTTGATGCGGCCGCGCTCTTCCATTTCTACACCGGCGGCTTCGAGGTTGAGGCCGGCCGTGTAGGGCGCACGGCCCACGGCCACGAGGCAGTAGTCGCCTTCCAGCTTCAACTCCTCGCCCTTGGGCGTGGTAGCGGTCACGGTCACGGTATCACCGGCGCGGGTAGCGCCGGTCACCTTATGGCCGAGGTAAAACTCAATACCGATTTTACCCAGGATGCGCTTCAGCTCCTTGCCCAGGGCCAGGTCCATGGTTGGGATGAGGCTGTCGGTAAACTCGACTACGCTCACCTTGGCGCCCACGCGGGCGTACACGGAGGCCATTTCGAGGCCGATAACGCCGCCGCCAATCACGATGAGGTGCTTGGGCACTTCGCGGATGTTGAGGGCCTCAGTGCTGGTGATGATGCGCTGCTTGTCCTGCTGGATGAACGGCAGCACCGTGGGCTTGGAGCCGGTGGCAATGATGACGTTTTTGGTTTCAATCTGCTGGGCTTCACCGCCCTCGGTGGGCGCGATGCTGATGTGGTTTTTATCAACAAACGAACCGACGCCCTTGAGCACGTCGATTTTGTTTTTCTTCATCAGGTAGGCGATGCCGTCCACATTGGCCTTCACGACGCCGTTCTTACGGTCTATCATCTGGTTCATGTTCACCTGCAAGTTTTCCAGCTCAATGCCGTGCTCCTTGAAGGTGGTGTGGGCATTGTGGTAGTGCTCGGTGCTGTCGAGCAGGGCCTTGCTGGGGATGCAGCCCACGTTGAGGCAGGTGCCGCCGAGCGTGGGGTACTTCTCGATGAGGGCGGTTTTGAGGCCCAGCTGGGCGCAGCGGATGGCGGCTACATAGCCGCCCGGCCCCGAGCCGATGACGGTGACGTCGTACTGATTCATACTCACAAAAAACGGGTGAATGCCGACTCAGGCCAGCCCCACAAAGATACGCGGGCACCGCGGGCGGCTAGCCCCCGGTGCCCGCGCTTTTTCACGAATAAGCGGCTAGCGCTTAGGGCGCGGCGAGAGGGCCACGCCGCCAGCCAGCACCAGCGCATCCTCGCCCGCGCCGATGGTGGCGATATCGATACCAGTTTTCTCGCTGATGCCCTTACGCAGGTAGAAGGTTAGGAACGTGGCGGCTACCGCGCCCAGGCCACCCACCAACGCGCCTTTCACGGCGCTGCCGCCCTGCGCCTTGTACCAGGTAGCGCCCACCAGCGCGCCCGAGGCGGCGCGGGTAGTGAGCTGCTGGGGTACAATGCGGTTGGGCGTGTTGGGCAGCTTGTCGCCCACCAACTCGCCGGCCGTCAGCACCTTGAGCAGGCTAGCCACGCCGGGCTTGGCCAGAAAGCGGAGCGGCGAGCCGGCCAGCCCGGGCGCCAGCGCCCGCTGCGAAAGGTATTCGCTCAGGAAGGTGGGGCCGCTCGTGGCGCGCGAGCCCGTGAGGGCGGCAAAGCCCAGCGCGGGCCAGAACTTGGCGGCGCGGGGCGCGGCCGGGGAAGCAGATTTCTTGGCTTTCATGGAAAAGGCAGTCGAGATAACGGTTTGACGCTTTAACGCAAAGCCCGCCAAAACGGCTACCAGCCTGTAGCGCGGCCTTTGTAGTCCGCATCACTGTCCCGCCAGCCCTACCGCCACCACCGCACGAAGGCGAACTGAAAAATCCGCGCTACGGCGCCGTTCGTGTTACTTCAGCGGCACCGACTTGGTCTTGACCGAGATGGAATCGTTGGCAAAGTCGCTGTAGTGGATGATGACGTAGCCGGGGCGGGCGCTATCGGGCAGGATGGGAATAACCCCGTTTTCCCACTGGTCGCAGTGCGTAGAGAAGGGCTTCACGGCCTCGCGCCAGGCCCCCTGCTTGTAGGTGAGGACGTAGAAGCTGGTCCAGCAGCTGGTAAACCACTGGGGCAGAATACCCAGGTAATCGCGCCGGCCCGGGCCCAGGTTGGAGAACTTAGTAAGCTCACCACCAATGGACTGCGTCAGCGCATAAGGCCGCAAGGCCGGGTTGGACGACCGAATGTAGCTGGTGCAGCTGCCCACGCAGTCCGAATCGGTCGAGTCTATCTTGGGCCGCACCAGCCACACGTATTCCGAGGTGCCGTCGCCGTCAAAATCGCCCTGGAGAGCGTCTTCCGGGATGGCGACCCGCGGGGCGGGCGGCGCTACGGGGCGGGGGACCGGGTGGGCAGCGGCCCGCTGCGGGGCCGGATGCTGCTCGCACCCAGCCAGGAGGCCGAGCAAGCAGCCTAACAGGACAGCACGTTTCATCGGGGGCGAAGATATAAAAAGCTCCGCCACTGGCTAGCCCTGGGCGCACGCGCAAAAGCCCTCCCGGCCGCAGGGCAGGAGGGCTTTGAGCTTTGGAGCCACTATTCTCAGGGACGGGCGCGCACAGCCTCGGTCAACGTGGAGCGGGGCGGCGGCTGGTGCCACCTCGCCCGCTCCCAGGCCCGTCCCTGAGAATGTGGCAGGGCGTTAGTTGATGCCGGCTACGTGCGAGCGCAGCACCTCGCGGGCGATGGCCAGGTTGGTATCGCGCGAGTTCACCACGAGGTAGATGAACTTGGAGCCGGCGGGGTTGAGCTTGATGAGGTGCAGCTGGTTGGAAAGGGTGATGAGGATGTCCTCAATCGTTTCGCCTTGCAGCTTGAGGGCCTGCATGGCTTTTTGCTTCTGCTTCACCACTTCGGTGTTGTAGGCGGCGGCCGTTTCGGGGTTGATGCTGGGCGTGTTGGAGTGCGAGGCCAGGGCCATGCCCGAGCTAACGTCGACGACGGCCACGGCCATCAGGCCCGGCAGGTCGGTGATGATGCCTTCGACAGCTTGCCCGGCGGGGGTGTTCTTAGAATAGGCCATGGTGGCGGGGGGAGGTGGGGAAGTAGGGAGTGGGGGTAAAGCGGCTTGCTGCTTAAGCGCGTCTTCTTGGAGTTTGCGGGCGACTAGCTTGCGGTAATTTCTCGCTTTCACATCAGTGGGGGAAGGCCGGAGCCTCCCCCATAAATAACGCCTAGAAAAACAGCCAGTGGCGACGCTTGGTAGCCTTGCGCTGGAGGGTAACGGTAGCGCCGACATCGGCGTGGGTGGCCGCTACTTCCTGCTCGGTGTAGCCCCCGTAGCCGTACTGGAGGGTAGCCTGGGCATTGGCAGGCACGCGCAGCGAGTAGTTGCCCTGGGCATCGGTGCTGGTGCCGTGGGCGGTGCCCTTGTGCAGCACGGTGGCGCCGGCCAGCGGTAAGCCCTTTTCATTGAGAATGCGGCCGTGCACTACTACGGTGCGGGCGGCGGCCGGGGCGGCAGCGGCTACTTCGAGGCTGGCGGCGGCGGGCATTGCGCTGGCTACCGACAGCTTGGTGAGGGGCAGCACCGAAGAGGGGCGGTTGGTGGCGGCCATGCTCACGCCGGCCAGCAGGGCGCCCACCGTCACGAGGCTGAACGCGCGGCGACGGAAGCGCTGCGGCTGCTCCCGGATGAAGCGCATCTGCTTCTGCACCCAGCTGGGCGTGGCGGCCGGGGCGTCGGTGGCTTGCAGCTCGTGCCAGCGCGTCACGGTGGAGTGGGCTTGGCCGGCATCGCGGTGCAGGTAGGCCTCCACGGCCTGGGCCGAGGCGCGGGCGAGGTCGCCGCGCAGGTAGGCATCGCGGTACACCGGCAGCAATTCGCCAGTCTGGGGGTCGAAGGGAGTAGCCGTGAGCTTCATACAGGGGAGAGTGAGAAAAAGGGTGAGAAAATGAAAAAAATGGGGTTAACCAGTGGCTAGGTAGTGGGGGCGGCCAGCAGCTGCACCGCGTTTTCGGCGAGCTGGCGGGCGAGCGCCAGGTTGGTATCGTGGCTGCCGATGGCCAGGTAGAGCGCCTGCTGGCCGCCGGGCCGCAGCCGCACGAGGTGCAGCTGGCTGGGGAGCGTCAGCAGCAGCTCGGCCAGCTCTTCCTCATCCTGCTCCTGCCGGAGCAGGGCCGCCTGCCGGATGGCCGTGGCCACTGCCGTAGCCACCAGGCTGGGCTGGTGGGCGCGGTCGGCGGCGTAGGTGGCCAGCAGCTGGCCGCTGGGGAGGTCGAGCACTGCGGCGAGCAGTAGTTCGGGTAGCTCGGCTAGGAGGTAGTGGAGGGCGGCCGTGGCGGGGCCGTTAGAAGAGCCAGGGCCCGCTACCACCTGCCGGGTAGGCGGACTGCCAAGGCCAGGCAGGTAGCGCAAAAAAGGTAAGTTCATAGCACACTGGCGGGATAACTACCGCCGGGGCTGGCGCGGCTAAGCAGAATTATTAAGCTTATACAAGCCTGGCCGCCGAGCCTCTCTTATAGGATAAAATCTTGTTGAAATAAAGGTTAAGTATGATAAGCGTTTAGGAATCCTCTGCACAGTTCCAACTACTAAATGCGCTGACCTGATGATACAAAGCTCACCTAAACCTTAGATGCAAAAAATGACATCCGTCATTTTCGAAAGTGACTTTTATCAAAATCATGCAAACCAGTTTGCATGATTTTGCACTATTCAATGAAGTTTTATTTGTCCCATTTCGGTACTTTTCTCATATTGCAGCTACCAACTTTACTTTAGTCAAAATTGCATAAAAAAAAGCCAACGTCCGTTTCAAAACTGGACGTTGGCCTCTTAGAAGGAGCAACCGCAAATTTTTTCGCGTTTATCGCAATTAATCGTAGCGCGTGGAGATGGCGACCAGTCTTTCTTCGCTCAAAATGGTTATTTGGCTGCCGCGCGTGCTAATAATGCCCGCGTCCTTGTATTCGGACAGCAGCCGGCTCACCGTTTCCTTGGCTGTGCCGACCAGGGCGGCCAGGTCCTCGCGCGAGAGGGCGGTACTGAAAGGCACGCTCGTGGTGCTGGCGGGGCCGAAGGTGCGCCGCACCAGCAACAGGGCTTCGGCCAGGCGCTCGCGCACGGGCTTGTAGGCGAGGCGCAGCATCTGCTCCTCGGCCTCGCCGAGGCCGGCGGCCATTTGCTGGAGCAGCACGTTGGAAAACTGCCGGTTCGACTGGATGAGGTGCAGCACGTCGGGCCGGGGCACGAAGCACACCACCGAGTCTTCAAGGGCCACGGCCGAGGTCGAGTAGTTGCCGCCGCTCAGCAGCGGCCGGAAGCCCATCACGTCGCCCTGGCGCACGAGGCGCGTAATGTGCTCCTTGCCGTCGCCGCCCACCTTGGCCATCTTTATCTTGCCTTGGTGGATGCAGTGCATGCCCAGCACCGGGTTGCCCTGCTGGAAGATGGTTTGGCCCTTGTGGTAAAACTGGGTCGATTTGGAAGCCGCCATAAATTCCAGCTCCGCCTGCACACAACACCCGAGCAGCTGGCTCTGGCGGTTGGGGCAGGATTGGCAGCTGGGGGATATAAAGCGGCTCATAATACGCGGGGGTTGCTAAAAGGGCAACTACCAAAGATACTACTTCATCAACATGAAGTTACGCATGGTAATAATCAAAACCTACTGGCTTTGTTCAGCAATAAGCTGATTAACAATTTAGTGCGACATGTAGTTTACATGAAAAAAGGCCGTTTCAAAGCGAAACGGCCTTTTTTTAATGCAATTTTATATTGCTAAACACCTAGCAGCAAGCGCGTCGGGTCTTCGAGAAGTTCTTTTACGCGCACCAGGAACGACACCGACTCGCGGCCGTCGATAACGCGGTGGTCGTAGCTCAGGGCGAGGTACATCATGGGGCGGATAACCACTTGGCCGTTCTCGGCCACTGGGCGCTGAATGATGTTGTGCATGCCCAGGATGGCCGACTGCGGCGCATTGATGATGGGCGTGCTCATCATGGAGCCGAAAATGCCGCCGTTGGTGATGGTGAACGTGCCGCCCGTCATCTGCTCGATGGTGAGCTTGTTGTCGCGGGCCAGGCCGGCGAGGCGCACTACTTCCTTCTCCACACCGTCGAACGAGAGCTGCTCGGCGTTGCGAATCACCGGCACCACGAGGCCCTTGGGGGCCGATACGGCGATGCTGATGTCGCAGAAATCGGAGTACACGATATCGCCGCCGTCGATGTAGGCGTTCACGGCGGGCCACTCTTTGAGGGCCACGCACACGGCCTTGGTGAAGAACGACATGAAGCCGAGGCCCACGCCGTTTTTCTCCTTGAACTTGTCCTTGAACTTGTTGCGCAGGTCCATGATGGGCTGCATGTTCACCTCGTTGAAAGTGGTAAGCATAGCCGTCTCGTTTTTCACCGACACTAGGCGGCGGGCTACCGTCTTGCGCAGGTTGCTCATGCGCTCGCGGCGCTGGCCGCGGTTGCCTTCGGTAGCCACGGGCTGGCTAGCCGCAGCGGGGGCGGGCGCAGCGGCGGGCTTAGCGGCCGGAGCCGGCGCGGCAGGCTTGGCCTGGGCGTTCTGGGCGTCTTCCTTGGTGATGCGACCATCGCGGCCCGAGCCGGCTACGTCGGCAGCGTTGATGCCTTTCTCACCCAGGATTTTGCCAGCGGCCGGCGAGGGCACGCCGGTAGCGTAGGTAGCCGCGCCGCTCGTAGCGAGCTGGGCGGGGGCGGCCGGGGCAGCAGCGGCCGGCGCGGGGGTGCTGGCCGCGGGCGCTGCGGCAGCACCGCTGCCGCCTTCGATGCGGGCGATAAGCGCGCCAATACCGATGGTTTCACCTTCCTTCACGGCGTGGCGCAGGGTGCCATCGGCCTCGGCAGGCAGCTCAAACGTGGCTTTGTCCGATTCCAGCTCGGCGATTACTTCGTCGCGGCTTACCGGGGCACCGTCGGGCTTCAGCCACTTGGCCACCGTCACTTCGGTGATGGACTCGCCCACGGCGGGGATTTTCATCTCTACCACGCCACCACCGGCGGCGGGAGCGCTGGCCGGGGCTGGCGCGGGGGCACCAGGCGTGCTCGGGTCGTTGCTGGGGCGGTCGGCGGGCGTGCCGCCGTAGCCGCTCTGGTCGCTGGCCTGCGGGTTTTGCTCACCCTGCGAAATGGGGTCGGCCGAGGCAGCCGGCGCGGCGGGCGCACTGGCGGGCGCGGCGCTGGCGCTAGCCCCAGCGCCAGCGAGCTGGGCGATGGCCGTGCCGATGCCGATGGTTTCGCCTTCGGCCACCAGAATCTTGAGGATACCGTCGGCTTCGGCGGGCAGCTCAAACGTGGCTTTGTCCGACTCCAGCTCGGCGATTACTTCGTCGCGCTTCACGGCCTCGCCGTCTTGCTTGAGCCACTTGGCAATGGTGACTTCGGTGATGGATTCGCCGACGGCGGGGATTTTAATTTCGGTGGGCATGGGAGAAGACAGAGGTATGGCGGGCAAAATAACGGCGCGGATACTCGCCCGGCCGGCTGCTAAAATTGAGAGAGGAAAGGTAGCCGGGCCGCTTACGTAGCGCAGCGGCCCGGCTGCTGGCGAAAGAAGGAACCGCTACTCTTGCTTTTTGGCGATTTCGTTGGTTTCCTTAATTTGTTCGTCGGCCACGGCTTCCTTGGGCTTGTCGAAGGCGCGGCCCACGATTTCCTTCTGCTCCTTTACGTGTACCTTATTATAACCGGTGGCGGGCGACGCGGAGGGCTTGCGGGCCACCACATCCTCCAGCTCGCGGCGCATGAAGCGGACCATGTAGTTCCAGTAGCCCATGTTTTCCGGCTCTTCCTGCACCCAGTAGATTTTGGCCTTCGGATACTTGGCTAGCTCGGCGGCGAGCTGCTTTTTGGGGAAGGGGTGCAGCTGCTCCAGGCGCACGATGGCCACGTCGGTGCGGTTGGACTTCTGCTGCTCGTCGAGCAGGTCGTAGTACACCTTGCCCGAGCAGAGCAGCACGCGCTTCACCTTCTTGGCATCGGCAAAGCCATCGCCCAGCACTTCCTGGAAGCGGCCGCCCGTGAAGTCCTCGATGGGCGACACGCACAGCGGGTTGCGCAGCATCGACTTGGGCGACATCACCACCAGCGGCTTGCGGAAGCTCCAGGTGAGCTGGCGGCGCAGGGCGTGGAAGAAGTTGGCCGGCGTAGTGATGTTGGCTACCACGATGTTGTTCTCGGCGGCGAGCTGCAAGAAGCGCTCGGGGCGGGCGTTGGAGTGCTCGGGGCCTTGCCCTTCGTAGCCGTGGGGCAGCTGCATCACGATGCCGTTCATGCGCTGCCACTTGCTTTCGCTGCTCACCACGAACTGGTCAATCATGGTCTGCGCGCCGTTGGCGAAGTCGCCAAACTGCGCTTCCCAAATCACGAGCGCCGTGGGGTTAGCCATCGCGTAGCCGAATTCGAAGCCTAGCACCGCGTACTCGCTCAGCAGCGAGTTGTAGATGTTCAGCTGCTGATGGTCGCCTTCCAGGTGGTTGAGCGAGTTGTACGGGGCCGAGGTTTCGGCGTCGTGCAGCACCGCGTGGCGGTGCGAGAACGTGCCGCGCTGTACATCCTGGCCGCTCACGCGCACCGTGTGGTTTTCGCTCATCAGCGAGCCGTAGGCCAGCAGTTCGCCGGCGGCCCAGTTGAGCGTGCGGGTTTCGTAGAACATTTTGCGGCGCTCCTTCAGCAGGTTATCAATCTGCTTGATGGGCCGGAAATTCTCGGGAATGGTCGTCAACGCCTTGGCCACGCGCTCCACGATTTCGGCCGAAATGCCGGTTTCCGGCGACTGGTCGAAGTCTTCGTTGGTGCTGCGGCGCAGGGTGCGCCACTCGTTTTCGAGCGCCTGGTACTTATAAGGAAGCGGCTGCTGCTTCACCTGGTCGAGGCGGGCTTGCAGCGTATCGCGGAACTCCTTGTCCATCTGGCTAGCCAGCTCGGCGTCCACGTCGCCGCGCTTCACGAGCGTGGCGTTATAGACCTCGCGCGGGTTGGGGTGCTTCGAGATGACGTTGTAGAGCGTGGGCTGCGTGAATTTGGGCTCGTCCGACTCGTTGTGGCCGTGGCGGCGGTAGCACACCATGTCAATGAAGATATCGGCGTGGAACTGCTGGCGGTACTCCGTAGCCAGCCGCACCGCAAACACCACCGCCTCGGGGTCGTCGCCGTTGACATGAATCACCGGCGCGTCGATAATCTTGGCCAGGTCAGTGCTGTAGATAGACGAACGAGCGTCCTCAAAATCAGTCGTAAAACCAACCTGGTTGTTAATCACGAAGTGAATCGTGCCGCCCGTCTTATAACCCTCCAGCTGCGACATCTGGGTCAGCTCGTAGCCGATGCCCTGGCCAGCCAGCGCCGCGTCGCCGTGAATGAGGATGGGCAGAATCTGGTGATAATCACCGTCGTACTGATGCTCAATCTTGGCCCGCACGAAGCCTTCCACCACCGGGTTCACCGCCTCCAGGTGCGAGGGGTTGGGGGCCAGCTTCAGGTTGACGCGCTGGCCGTTGAGCGCCTCCACCTCGGAGGAGTAGCCCATGTGGTACTTCACATCGCCGTCGCCCATCGTGAGGTCGGGCGTAGCCGTACCCTCAAACTCGCTGAAAATCTGCTCATAGGTCTTGCCCATGATGTTGGCCAGTACGTTGAGGCGGCCGCGGTGCGCCATGCCAATCATCACTTCCTTCACCCCCAGCTCGGCGGCGCGGTTGATGATGGCATCGAGGGCCGGGATGGTGGTTTCGCCACCTTCCAGCGAGAATCGCTTTTGGCCCAAGAACTTGGTATGCAAGAAGTTTTCGAAGACCACCGCCTCGTTCAGCTTCTTCAGAATACGCTTCTTGTACTCGCCATCGGGGTTGAAGGCCAACGCATCGTGCTCGGTTTTCTGCTGAAACCAGTCCAGCACCTGCGGGTCGCGGATGTAGGTGTACTCGAAGCCGACGGTGCCGGCGTAGATGCTCGTGAGCGCCGCCACAATCTCGCGCAGCGTAGCGCCCTGGCCCAGCCCGAGGTCTTCGCCCTGGCGGAACTTGGTGTCCAGGTCGCCATCACTCAGGCCGAAATCGGCCAGGTTGAGGCGGGCCTGGCGGTCTTTGCGCTCGCGCACCGGGTTGGTTTTGGCGCGCAGGTGGCCACGGCTGCGGAAGGCGTGGATGAGGTTGCGCACGGCCGTTTCCTTGTCGCTGGCTACTTCGCCGGTGGCTAGGCCAGGGGCGTCGTTGGTAGAAGCGTCGGTGCGGAGCACGCCGTAGCCATCGGGCTGCGGCACGGGGCCGGGGGCTGGCGTGGCGCTGGTTTTAGCTGCACTGCCATTGGTAGCGGCAGCACCGTTGGTGGCACCATTTGCGCTGGGCACTACGGGCGCGCCTTCCGGAAACTGTTGCGAGAAGTCAAAGCCCTCGAAGAACTTACGCCAGCCAAAATCGACCGATTCGGGGTTTTGCTGATACGCTTGGTAGAGCGTTTCGATAGCCGCCGCGTCCGCGTTGGCGATGTAGGAGTAAGTATCCATGGTGTGGGAATTTGAAAGACTATTCAGCTGCGCAAAAGTAAAGTCATTGAGAGCAAATCAAAAACCTACATGCGGTTTTGCGAATGTTGCTGTTGGACTGCCAATTGCGATTAAACTGATTGTTGATTGCGAAGCCAGTCGGCTAATTTATACAGAAATTGGCGGGTATTTACTGCTAATACTGTTACTGATTTAGCTTAATGCAGGTTAACTCGTGGCCTTCAGTGCTGCTAAGAGCTGCACTTTGCCCTGCTCGCACGGATGGCGCGGGGCTCTGCCCCGTGTCTACTATTAGCCGGCCTCTGGCCGGCAGTCGTTGAACGAGTCGCCCTCCCCGAGCGGGCCAGAGGCCCGCGCATAGTAGACACGGGGCAGAGCCCCGCGCCATCGGCGTAAGCAGCTTGTAGACACAATACTGCCAGCCGCCCCGCAGTTAAGCCCAGGCAACTATTGCATTTTCTTCCGTGTTAAAGGCTTTCTAACCCCGGCAAAACCGCAGGGGTCGGCGACGGAACCAACTCCTTTTCAATGGGTAGCGCTACACTAGCAACGCACGTATTACTGGCTCTTGCCTCACTGAGCGCTGCCGCTCACCGCTCTGCACCGGGCAAGCATCACACTACCTCGAGCCAGCACCAGCCCGCCGCCAGCCACCACAAAAAGGCGGCAAGCAAGCACGTTGCCAAGGCCAGCAAGCATAAGAAAACCGCCAGCAAATCGCCCAAGGTTGCCGAGCACCATCGCCCTAAAAAGCAGCACCAGCTAGCCGGCACCAAGCACCACGCCACGCCTGCCCAGCGGCACGCCACCAAGCACCCAGCCAGCGTGGCACACCACCCGGCCAAACCCCAGCCAGCCGGCCGCACCTACAACGTGACGGCCACCGTGTACCAGGCCGTGCCGGGCCAGACGGATGGCAGCCCCTTCATCACGGCTGATAACTCGCGCATTAAGCCGCGCTACGGCAGCCACACGCGCTGGCTGGCCCTCTCGCCCGACTTACTGAAGCAGGGCGGTGGCAAGTTTCACTACGGCGACAAGGTGCAGGTGAGCCGCGTGTCGGCGCAGCTCGATGGCGTATACACGGTGCACGACACCATGAACCGCCGCCACCGCCGCCGCATCGACATCCTCACGCACCGTCGCGAAAAGCTGTCCGTTTTTGCGCCCGGCGCCAAGCTGCGGCTGGCCGAGGCCCCACGCAAAGGCCGGGCGAAGACTACCGCAGTAGCCCACGCCCGGCCGGGTCGGGGTAGTCATGCGCGGGCCGTCAGCTTTCGCAGCCGGGCCAGCAACAAGCGGGCTAATTACTTAGCCAGCGCCATTTTGTAGATGCGAAACGGCTCGCGGGGCTGGCCCACGCCTTTGTTCCAGTTCGGCGTTTTGTGAATGGCCGAGGTGGTGAAGTAGATGTTGTTGCCGTCGGGGTCCCAGGCGAAGGTGTCGGGCCATTCGAGGCGCTGCTCTTTCACCACGGTTTCGATTTTACCCTCGGGCGTGCGGCGCAGGATTTCGCCGTTCTCGAAGCCGGTGAGGTAGAGGTTGTTCTTGCTATCGATTTCCATGCCGTCGCAGGCGGGGGCATCGGGCAGCTTCTCCACGGCAGCCTGCACCTGGGCGGGGCTGAGGGCGGCATCGCGCAGCACGGCCGTTTTGATGCGGTAGAGCGAGTGGCCGGACAGGGCGCGGTAATACAGGTACTGGTTGTCGGTGCTCAAGGCGATGCCATCGGCCTTGAACTGGCCGGGCTTACCCATCGGGTCGTAGAGAGCTTTGCCCTGCGCTTTGGTAATAAAGCCTTTATCAGGGAGCGTGGAGGGCTGCTTGGGCAGGAGCTGGCGCGATTTGGTGGTTTTCAAATCGACCACTACCAGCGCGCCGGTGCCGGAATCGGTGAGGTAGGCATAGTTATTCTGCAAGTCGATGCGCACGTCGTTGAGGTACGAGTGGCGCGGAGCCACGCTCTCGGGGAACGGGATGACCTGCACCACTTTGTTGGTTTTGGGGTCGGTTTTGACCAGCTTCACGCCGCCGGGCACCGTGAATTTGAGGCCGGGCGCGGCGGGGTCGATTATCCAGAGCATACCTTCCTTATCGACGTAGCCGGCCTGCGGGCAAATCCAGTGCTTGAGCGGCTCGGTTTTCACCGAGTCATTCCACATGCACCAGCCCGCGTCGGGATAGGGCGTGAGGGTGTTGCTGGGGCCGACCACGGCCACCGGGTAGGTGGGGTTGTAGTCCCAGCGCGGCGAAAAGGCGAAGATTTTGCCACCGGGTGCCACGGCCACGCCGGTGACCTGCGGGGCGTCAAACTCGCCCACGATGGTGAGCGGTGAGCCGGCCGGCACGGGTGCGGGCACGTGGGCCGCGGTCGAGTCGGCGGGCATGGTGCCGCGCGGCTTGTCGGCAGTGGAGCCGCCCGAGTTGCAGGCAGTTAGTACTAAGCCGCTGGCCAGCGCGGCGCACGAAGAGGAAAGAAGAGAGCGCATAAGCGGAAAAGGAAATGAAAAGCCCCGGCTCCTGAAAGTCAGGGCCGGGGCTTGGCATACGAGTGGCACGGCTCGGCCGTTGGGCGCGGCTATGCTTATAGCTGAGCTTAGGCTTGATATGTGAGCACCGCCAGCTGCTCGGCGGCCTCGGCGGCCGACTGCGGCTGCTGGGCCGCGTCGTAAAGCAGCGTAAGCGGCTGGAAGGGATTGCGCAGAATCACTTCCTCGCTCAGGCCCCAGCGGTGCCAGAGGCCGGTGAGGGTGTGGCCGTAGGCGAGGTTTTCCCAAGGGCTGAAAATGGCGGAAGTCACGTCATCTACCAAGGCGTCGAGCACCAGCTCGGCGCCGGGCGCGTCGGCAGGCGTGGGGCGGCGGGGGTAAACGTCGGGAATCACGGCCAGCAGGTAGGCGGCGTAATAGGCACGGGCCTTGAACTCGGCCACTTGCGCCGGGTGCAGCGGGCGCTGGGCATCGGCGTACACCTGGCGCATGGCCTGGCCAATAAACCCGATATCGACCAGCGTAGCCACGATGACGGACTGGCCCATTTTTAGACTGATAACCATCGTATTGAGGTCATCGTCCAGCTCAAAGACCGGCGCTTCGTACGCGGCATCAGCTTCGAGCACGAACACCGAGCCGGGCACGAAATCGGCGTAGTCGGTGGGCACGCGCAAGCCTTGCAGCAGCTGAAAAAACGACCGAAACCGCTGCACCAGCCGCGCATTCTCGGCCAGCGGATACTGGGGCTTGATGAGCGGCTCCTGCTGCTGCATCAGCTCGGTGACGAAAATGCCGTAGAATATCCGGGCCAGCCACTGCCACAGCTGGGCGGGCGGCAGCGCTCGCAGCGCGGCCGGACCGGCCTGGGCCGCCGCCTGGATTTCGGCTTCCAGCGCGGCCAGGCGCGGGTGCAGCTCGGGGGCCAGCGGCAGGCGCAGGGCCCCGTAGGTCGTCTGGCTTTGGTCGAGCAGGTAGATGGGGCGCTCGGCGAGCCCGTAAGCGGCTTGCAGCCAGCCGGGAAACACGGGCACTGTATCGGCCGGGCCCACGGGCTGGCCAGTGAGAAAGCAGCGGCCGGGGCCAAACTGCATGCCTTCGAAGGGGTCGTAGAGAGTAATCATGGCGGGGCAACTTGCGCCCGCAAAGGTCGGCCCGCCGGGATGAAACCCCGGCGGGCCTAGGCTGCCTCGTCTGGCTAGCGGGCGCTAGTTGCCGCCCGCCTGGTTTTCGCCGCTGATAAACGTGAAGTACAACCCCACGTTAAACAGGTTGCCCAACGTATTGGCATTCAGACCAAAGTTATTGGTCGTTGTTTTGATATTGTTGCCCTCCTGCTTAGAGGTAGTGCGCTGGAAGCCAAACGTGCCAAACGAGCCCACCAGCGTCACGCGCTTGGTGAGGCCGTAGCCGAAGCCGGCGTTGAGGTTGGCGCCCAGGTCCAGGGTATTAGCCTTAGTAGTGCCGCCTGCCGCGCCCGCAAACTCAGCGGTGCTGTTGCCCGGCAGCACCGACGCATTTAGGCCGATGAACGGCCGAAAGTTGCCCTCCCCGAAGAAAAAGCGGCTGTACACGGTGCCGCCGTAGCGGTTGATGCGGGTGTTGTAGGCGAGGTTACTAAGAGTAGCAGGCGTTTCCTGCCGCGAGCCGCTGAACGTGAAGCCCACCCCAAGCTGCACCTGGTTGGTCAGGAAAGTGCCTATTTCGGGCGAAAAGCTATAGTTATTGCTCTTGCTGGTTCTGACGGTGTTGCCGTTGTTTTCGACATCCGTCGAGGTCGAGTTGAACCCGGCCTGCCCGCCAATGTACACAGAGTTTTTTTGCGCCTGTGCGCCCAAGGCGCTCAGCGAGAGCGCAGTAATAAATAAAAGGTGTTTCATTCGAAAAAAATTGAACAAGAGAAATGGAAAGGGCCAGCCCCACGGCAGCCGGCTGGGGAGCCGCCCGTGAGGCTGGCCAGAAGTCCGCCTTGTACGGGCAGCGGTAGCCGGAAGGTTGCCCCGCTAATCAACTTAATACACTCGCTAATAAGTTAAAAAGCAAGTGAAAAAGAGGAGGCTTTCACCGGCACAAAAAAGAGCCAGCCGCAGCCCCTTATCGGTGGCGGCGGCTGGCTCCTACTAAAGCGCGCTAATGCGCGCCCTGGCGGCTGGCTGGGCTTAGCGCGAGAGCAGGTTGCTGGCCTTAATCAGCAGCTTGCTCAGGTTGTGCAGGGCATCGGTGTAGCCGTTGGCCGACTCCTCGGCTACCTTGGCGGCTTCGGCGCCCAGGCTGGCCAGCACCTCGGCTACCTCGTGGCTCTGGGTGTCGGATGAGGCCAGCATCTGGCGGAGCAGCTTTACTTCCTGCTTGATTTTGGCGAGGCCGGGACGGTCGCTGGCGGCGAGCACGGTTTCCCAGCGCTCCAGCTCGCGCAGGCCGGTGGCGCCGTCGGCGTTGGGCAGGCCCTGGCCGAGCAGGCTGAGGGTATCGGTGAGCAGGGCCGTGCTCTGCTCGTCGCTGATGTGCAGCTGCACTTCGGGCGCGGGCGGGGTGTGCGGGATGGCGGCGGTAGAGTCCATGAGCGGGAAAAGGGATAAGATTAGCTGGCTATACTTAGGGTGGGGTTAAAAAGTTAATTGGTAGTAGCAATGGCGAAGGTTACCTTTTGCCCGGCTGGCCATTAAGGGGTGTAGTCTCACCACTTATCCCTCCCCTTTCCGATGAATACTTCGCTGAAATCCCTGTTTGCTGCCGCCATCGCCCTGAGCTTCACCGCTTGCTCGACCGACACCGACACCACCAAGAACGCCGACGGCTCGACCACCACGACCACCGAGGTAACCACCCCCAGCGCCGAGCAGGTAGGTGACAAGATGGAAGCCAAAGCCGACCAGGCTGGCGACAAAATGGAGGCTGCTGGCGACAAGATGGAAGCCAAAATGGACGCCGCTGGCGACAAAATGGATGCCGCCGCCGACCGCGCCAAAATGAACGCCAAGGAAGCCGGTGCCAAGATGGACGCTAAAATGGACGCCGCTGGCAACAAAATGGACGCCATGGGCGACGCCGCTGCCAAGTCGGCCCGTCAGACCAAGGAGAACATGCAGGCTGCCTCGAAGCAATAAGCTCCGGCAACTGCCCACCCCAAAAGCCCGCGCCGCCAGGCGCGGGCTTTTTTGTGGCCGCCCGGCAGAAGCAAGGCTCCCATAATGCTCCCAAATAGCCGTATTTTGCTGCCGTGTTCTTCCGCCGCCGTGCTTCTGCTGCCCCCGCCGCGCTTTCCGACCAGGAGGCGCTGGCCCGCTACCGCCAGGGCGGCGACGTGGCCGCGCTGGGCCTGCTCTACGAGCGGCACTTGCCGGAGGTATTTGCCGTGTGCCGCCGCTACCTGGCCCCGCCCGATGAGGACGCTCAGGATGCCACCATGCAGCTCTTCGAGCAGCTCGTGGTGAAGCTGCGCACCCACGTACCCGATAATTTTGGGGCCTGGCTCTACACCACGGCGCGCAACTTTTGCCTCATGGAATTGCGGGCCCGGCAGCGCGGCACGGCCAGCGGCGGCCCACTCGTGCTCTTTCCCGAGGCCAGCGATGTGGAAAACGCGGCCGCCCGGCATCTGCCCGATGCCGGGGCCGAGGCCGACGAGGCCAGCCAGCACGAGGCCGACCTCCAGGCCCTGGAGCTGGCCCTGAGCCAGCTGCCGCCCGAGCAGCGCCGCTGCCTGGAGTTGTTTTACCTCGAAGAAAAATCGTATCAGGAGATTGTGGCCACCACCGACCTGGCCCTCAACCTTGTCAAAAGCCACCTGCAAAACGGCCGCCGCATGCTCAAGCGCACCCTCAGCAAGGAATTAAAAATGAGGAATGAAGAGTAGAACGTCACCTTTCGCGCCAGCGCACACCCCCTGGCTTTCGCGCCCGCTACCCAACTCATAATTCATAATTTATAACTCGTAATTAAAAAAGATGCTGCCTACCAACCCGCTGCTGAACGCTACTGCCCCGGCCGGCCCGCACCTGCCCGTGGCGCTGCTGCGCCAGTATGCGGCGGGCACGCTGGCCCCGGCGGCCCAGCACCGCGTGGAGGCGCACACCCTGGCCTGCCCCCGCTGCGCCGACATGCTGGCGGGCCTGCTCCAAACGCCGGCCGCCACCACCGACCAGGCCCTGGCCCAGCTCCAGCAGCGCCTGCGCCAGCGGGTACAGCAAGCGGCCGCCCCAGCCCGACAGGCGGCCGCGCCCCGGCGCCACCGCTGGCTGGCGCCGCAACTGGCCGCCGCCGCCGCCCTGCTGCTGGGCCTCGTGGCTGGCGGCTGGTGGACGTGGCAGCAGCGGCAACATTCGCCAGCCGCCTCGACGGTGGCATCTTTACCCAGGTATCAGGCGGGCCAGCCTACTTCTCCACCGGACTTAGCCGCTACGGCAGCGCTTTCAGCAGACACCTTGACAGGTGTGGCTGGCCGCGCTCACAACTCCCCGGCTAAGTCGGCAAGCGTGGCTCAGGACCCGGCCATTGCGGCGGCTACCGCCCGCCCCACCCGGCGGCCCGTTTCCTCGCCCCGCCACTCTGCTAGCAGTACGCTTGCAGCACCGGCGGTTTCCCAGGCGCCGGTAGTGGCTAGCCAAGCGGCGCCAATGGCCGGCACGGCCCTCGATACGGCAGCCCCCGTGACAACGCGACCGGCATCAGCAACGTCGCCACTAGCGACCGCCGCGCCACCGCCGGTGGCACCGGCCCCAGCGGCTCGCCTGCGGGCCATCATGCCCCCGCCGCCCGCCCTGATGGCCACGCCGAGCGGCGGCTATGCGGCTCTGCGCGAGTACCTAAAAAAGGAAGCGGCCGAATTTGAACCCGAAACCAAGGACGGCCCCCGGCGCTCGGGCCGGGTGCTGGTGCGCCTGCACATCGGGGCCGATGGCAAGCTTGAGCAGGCCGAGGCCGTGCGCAAGCTGCGCCCCGACTACGACGCGGAGGCCATCCGGCTGCTGCAAGAGGGGCCGGCCTGGGTACCCGGCATCACGGCCGGGCGCCGGGCGGCGCAGGTCGTGGACGTGCCCGTGACGTTTGAAGAGCCGGCCTATAGATGAGCCCCGGGTTTGAAGGAGCCGTCATCCACCGTTTTCAGGAACCTGACGAAGCCGCTCATGTAGGTTTGCTGGTCGTCGTACATGGCCATGTGGCTGCCCTGGGGGCAGATGAGCGCCGCGCCCTGCTTTACCTGGGTGGCTATCCAAGCCATGTGGGCGGGGTCCATCGTGTCGTATTTGCCGCCAATGCTCAGCACCGGAATCGTGAGCTTCGGCAGGTCCTTGGTGCGGTCCCAGGTGGTGAGCTTGCCCGAGATACCAAACTCGCTGGGGCCTTGCATAGTGACGTAGAGCGACTGGTTTACCTTGCTCATGGCGCGCGTCACGGGCTCGGGGTTGGGCACGATGCGGCACAGGTGCTGGGCATAGAAATTGGGCTCCAGCAGGCCCATGTAGCGCGGATTGGCGAAGTCCTTTTTGGCCTCAATCTGCCGGATTTCCTTCAGCACCTCGGGCTTTAGCTGCTTGGCCAGCACCTCGTCGGCATATTTGCCGTAGGCGGGGCAGCTCATCATCATATTACTGATGATGAGTCCCTTGAGATTTTGCTGGTACTTGAAGGCGTACTCGGCGGCCAGGATGCCGCCCCAAGAATGGCCCAGCAGGTAGAAGTTGTTTTTATCGAGCTTGAGGGCCTGGCGCACCTGCTCCACTTCCTCCACGTAGCGCGGCAGGCTCCACATGCTGGTATCGCGGGGGTTGTCGGAGTTGCCGCACCCCAGCTGGTCGTAATAGATAAACTCGATGCCTTCCTGCGGCAAAAAGCTCTCCATGCACTCGAAATACTCGTGCGTGGCCCCCGGCCCACCGTTGAGCAGCAGCACCTTGATTTTGGGGTTGTTGCCGAAGCGCTTGGTCCACACCTTGAACGTGCCCTTGGGCGTGGTGATGGGAATCACCTGGATGCCGCCCGTTTTTACGCCCGCTTCGGGCGCGGGGAAGTAGGTGGTGAGGCTGGGGCCAGCCGGGGCGCGGGCCGTGGTTGGGGTGCCGGGCTGGCAACCGGCTACTGCGGTGGCCAGCAGAAGGCTAGCGGCGCGGGCAAGGGTAGAAAAGGACATGGGGCAGGGCTGAGCGCTACGCGGATTCGTATCGAAGAGCCAAGCTACTACGCAGCCAGAGAAGACAAAAAACACGTCCGTCATGCTGAGCCTGTCGAAGCATCTCTACCGTTTCCTCCAACGGTGCGGTAGAGATGCTTCGACAGGCTCAGCATGACGGACGTGCTTATTAGTAGGGCCTCTTGGGCCGGCTAGCCACTGTAGCCGCCGCCGCTTTCGGGCTCGGTGGCGCTGCCGCCGGCCTTGTCGGGCGTGGGCAGGTCCGATTCGGTTTTTACTTCTACGTGGCTGTAGTCGGGCACGCCGTTGCCTTCGGTGGGTACGGGCGGCTCGGTGTGCGGGTCGGGGGTGGGCGTGGGCTGGTTCATAGGTTGTGGAAAACGGTTGGGAAACTGCGGGGTGTACGGGCTAGCCGCGCCAATGGCTGCCTGGGCCGGCGCAGGCCGGCTAGCCGGTGTACTTTTGCGGCCGTTGCCAGAGGCAGTTTTCCCACTCCTACATCGTTCAAATGAGCCAGTTCCGCACCGAAAAAGATACCATGGGCCAGGTGCAAGTGCCCGCCGACGCCTATTGGGGCGCCCAAACCCAGCGCAGCATCGAGAACTTCCCGATTGCGCAGGACATCAACAAGATGCCGAAGGAAATCATCAAAGCCTTCGCCTACCTCAAGAAAGCCGCCGCCTTCACCAACCGCGATGCGGGCGTGCTCGACGCCGATAAGGCCGAGCTGATTGGCCGCGTGGCCGACGAAATTCTGGAGGGCAAGCTGGCCGACCAGTTTCCCTTGGTGGTGTGGCAAACCGGCTCGGGCACGCAGTCGAACATGAACATGAACGAGGTCATCGCCTACCGCGGCCACGTGCTGCACGGTGGCCTGTTGAGCGACGAGAAGAAGTTTTTGGCCCCGAATGACGACGTGAACAAGTCGCAGAGCAGCAACGACACCTTCCCGACGGCCATGCACATCGCGGCCTACAAAATATTGGTGGAGCTGACCATCCCCGGCATCACCAAGCTGCGCGATACGCTGAAGGCCAAGGCCGTAGAGTTTAAGAACATCGTCAAAATCGGCCGCACCCACTTCATGGATGCCACGCCACTGACGCTGGGCCAGGAGTTTTCGGGCTACGCCTCGCAGCTCGACCACGGCCTGCGCGCCATCAACAATACCCTAGCCCACCTGAGCGAGCTGGCGCTGGGCGGCACCGCCGTGGGCACGGGCATTAACACGCCGGCCGGCTACTCGGAGAACGTGGCCAAGCACATTGCCGACCTCACCGGCCTGCCCTTCGTCACGGCCGAAAACAAGTTTGAGGCCCTGGCCGCCCACGACGCCATCGTGGAAGCCCACGGTGCCCTCAAAACCGTGGCCGTGAGCCTGATGAAAATCGCCAACGACGTGCGCATGCTCAGCAGCGGCCCGCGCGCGGGCATCGGCGAAATCTCGATTCCCGACAACGAGCCCGGCTCCAGCATCATGCCCGGCAAGGTGAACCCCACGCAGTGCGAGGCCATGACGATGGTGGCCGCCCAGGTGATGGGCAACGACGTGGCCATCACGGTCGGTGGCTCGCTGGGCCACTTCGAGCTGAACGTGTTCAAGCCGGTCATGATTTATAACTTCCTGCACTCGGCGCGCCTCATCGGCGACGTGTGCGTGGCCTTCAACGACAAGTGCGCCGTGGGCATCGAGCCCATCTTGCCCAACATCAAGAAGCACGTCGATTCGTCGCTGATGCTGGTAACGGCCCTCAACCCGCACATCGGCTACTACAAAGCTGCCGAAATTGCCCAAACGGCCCACAAAAACAACTCGACCCTGAAGGAAACCGCCGTGCAGCTCGGCTACGTCACGCCCGAGCAGTTCGACGAGTGGCTGAAGCCCGAGGACATGGTGGGTGAGATTAACGTGGGCTAACCCTATGCCTGAATAGCCGAAAGGGCGGGAGCAGCGAAGTTGCTGCTCCCGCCCTTTCGGCTATTCAGGCAACCCACTACCGGCCCCTTGGCGGTTACCTTTTGCGAGGAGCTGCATCAAGGTATAAAGCCTTGCACAATGGCCACTGTGTGGAAAACACTTCTGGCACTCGTCGGTAGCGCCCTGGCCTTGTGTCTGTTGCTGATACTGGCCATATTTGTGGTACCCGGGATACTTGGCTCGTTCGACGAATGGGAGAACAGCCAACAGGTGTACCTGCGCAACCGCACTGGCTCCCCGCTGCGAGTGGCGCTGACCGTGCCCCGCACGGCGCTCGACGTGGATACCGTGTGGTGGGGCATAACCACCAACGGCAGCGCGGTGGTGCGGTCGGCCGTTGTGCGGAAGTTATACGTGCCCGACCTGCAGTATAATCTGACGGCTCCGGCGCTGCTCGGAGCAGCCGATACGCTGGTGGCGGCTGGGTTTGAGGAGCAAACGCAGTACTTGGGCAAGCACCGGACTTTTGACTGGTACCAAAACCCGAACTCGGACCTTTGGATGGCCCGTGCCAGCCAGCCGTATCCCACCCTTAGTTCGGCGGTGCAGGTACTATCGCTGCCCAGCCGGCCCGATTCGGTACAGCTGGTATTTTCGGTGGCACCGGATAGCGTGCTGTGGGCGGCCACCCTGCGTATGGGGTTTCGCCACAGCGACCCCGACAGCCACTGGATAGGGCATGATGGTCCCAAACTGATGGTGAGCTGGCGCGACCGGGCGGGCCAAGGTCACCGGCAGCCATTTCCCACCAACCACTGGCTCGATACCATGCAGGGGGTAGCGCGCCAGCGGGGCGAGCATACTTATCTGCTGACGCACTACGTAGACTATCGGTGAGCGGGGTCAATGTAGCTAAGCAGTTCGACCAGTAGCTGAAGCCGAGGATATGTCGGGTGGGAAAAACGTGGGCTAGCTCTCCCAAACAGGTCCTACGCCCGTTGAACCTAACGGCCGTAGCCACGTCTAACCCGAACGGTTGGCCGCGGATTCCGGCCGTTTTTTGTGCCTTTTATGCGTAGCAACCACTTGTTTTTCGGCTTGTTGCTGAATATCGCCCCGCTCGCCAGCCAAGCCCAGCTGGCGCAGGCGGTGCCCGTGGAGGCGGCCACGGCGCAGGCGGTGCTAGCCCAGGCAGCGCGGCAGTACCCCAAGTTTACGGCGGCGCTGGCCGATGTGCAGCAGCACGACCCGCTGCTGCGGTGTTTTGCAGTGGTGACCAATGCGGGCCCACTTAGCAGCCCGGCCGCCGCGTTTGGCAATGGCGCGGTGCGCCTCGACCGCCGCTTTTTGGAAAGCCCGCAGCCGGGCTACGATGATAACCGGCTGGTGGTGGTGCTCTACCATGAGGTGGGGCACCTGCATTATTACAGCCAGGTGCCGCCCGGCCAGCGCAGTTCGCAGGCCAGCGAGCGGGTGGCATTTGATTATTCCTTACTAAAAACCAAGGGCCTGGCCGAAGCCGGCGATTGCCGGCCGCTACAAACCGGGCTGCGCTACATGATGCTGCGCAGCTTGTCGAACGACCTGGCTGACCCGCACGTACGGGCCCTCAAAACCCTGGTGCAGGAGCCTGCTTACGCCGAGTACGAGGCCTACGTGGCCAGCCACTGCCCGGCGCAGCCGTGAGGGCCGGCCGATAATCAGGCGAGGTTTTTTGCATCTTTGCGGCCCACCATCCTGCCCGCTGCGCTATGGATTTTGCCCAAAACCTCGTTCTGGAAAACAGCCGCGTGCGCTTGCGCCCGCTCGACACTGCCGATTTTGAAGAGCTAAAGGCCGTGGCCTTCGCGCCCGAAATCTGGGAATTCACCATCACCCGCGCCGATGACGCTTTGAGCCTGGCCGACTACCTGGCCCAGGCCGTGCAAGACCGCACGGCGGGCCGCCGCTATGCCTTCGCCATCATCGATAGGGCCAGCGGGCGGCTGGCGGGCAGTACCAGCTACTACAATATCGACCCCGATAACCAGAAGCTGAGTATCGGCTACACCTGGGTGGGCATCGATTTTCAGCGCAGCGGCCTCAACCGCGCCGCCAAGCACCTGCTACTCTGCCACGCCTTCGACCAGCTTGGCTACGAGCGGGTGGAGCTGGAAACCGACAGCCGCAACCACAAGTCGCAAACCGCCATGCGCCGCATGGGCGCCACCGAGGAAGGCACCCTGCGCAGCCACCGCCTCACGCAGGGCGGCGTGCGCCGCGATACGGTGATTTTCAGCATTATCCGGCCCGAGTGGCCCGAGCTGCGCCGCACCACCTTTGCCGAGTTCGATGCCCGGGGCTAGCCCCGGGCCGGCTGGCCGGCCGGGCCTGCTGCGTCGCCGGGCGGCCAGCTTTGGGCACGCGTTTAGGGGTGTGGGCGCGGCCCTGCGCTCCGAGCTGCACTTGCAGTTTCACGCCGTGGCCTCGGCCGTAGTGCTGGGGCTGGGGCTGTATTTCAGGCTGGCTACTACCGAGTGGGCGCTGGTGGCGCTGGCCGTGGCGGGCGTGTGGGCTGCCGAGCTGTTCAACACGGCCATCGAAACGCTCACCAATCTGGTATCGCCTGATTATCACTCGCTAGCCGGCAAAACCAAGGATGTAGCCGCCGGGGCCGTGCTACTGGCTGCGCTGGGCGCACTGGCCGTGGGGGCGCTGGTTTTCGGCCCAAAAATCTGGGCGGTATGGCTCCGCTAACTATTGGGGACCGTTGGCGTAAGCATAAGCAGTTTTTACACCTGCTTTTCTACTTCCCGTTATCATGCGCCGTTCGTTTATTCCCTTTATCGCGCTAGCCCTTTCGCTAAGTGCCTGCCAGCAAGACGTGGTGGTAAATACCCCTACCACGCCCCCCGCCGAAGGCTTTGTGAGAGACCCCAGTACGCCCGCCCCCACCAGCGCCAACACCGTGGATGCCGTGCCCGCCCGCGACATGCGCCTCGACAGCACTGCCCGCCCGCAGTGGCTGCAAAACCGCATCCAAACCATCCTGGCCACGCGCAAGCGCAACCCCATCATCCGCATTTCGCGCTACCAGTTTGAGGGCGAAAGCGTGTACTACGAGTCGGCCCCGTGCTGCGACCAGCAGTCCACGCTCTACGATGTGGAAGGCAAAATCCTCTGCCACCCCGAGGGCGGCATCACGGGCAAGGGCGATGGCAAGTGTGGCAATTTCCAGAAGCGCCGCACTAACGAGCAGCTCGTGTGGCAAGACCCACGCTGAAAAGCAGTTATGAGTTAGAAGTTATGAATTATGAGTTACAAAGCCGCCAGCGCTCAACCAGCAAGGGCTTAGCTTTGACTTATGAGCCAGAATTTTCAACTCATAACTTCTAACTCATAACTCATAACTCTCTCATGATTAACACCATCGCCAAGCTCGGCGTTTTCAACGTGTGGGCCAACGAAACGCTGCTGCGGCGCCTCGACTCGTCGGTAGCCGCCGGCCACGAAGAGCCGAAGGCTGCGCTGCGCATTTTCAGCCACGTTATCAATGCCCAGGCCATCTGGATTGCCCGCCTCAGCGGCACCGCCAGCCCCCTCAAGGTGTGGCAGGAGCACGACCTGGCCGGCCTGCACCACTGGCACGAGCAAACCTCCCAGAAGTTTGCCGACCTCTGCGCCACCACCGACGAGGCCGAGCTGACGCGCCACATTCAGTACAGCAACTCACAAGGCGATGCCTTCGACTCGCAGGTGAGCGACATCCTCACGCACTGCGTAGTGCACGCCAGCTACCACCGCGGCCAGGTAGCCGTGAAGATGCGCGAAGCCGGCCTGGAGCCCGTCAACTCCGACTTTATCACCTACTGCCGCGAGCAGGCCGGCCAGGTAGTGCCGCAGCTGTAAGCGCTTCTTTTGTGCCCTAGCGGGCCGCCCGGCACTAGCTTGCGGGGCGGCCTGTTTTTGGTTTTAAGCCCGCGGCATCGCGTTGGCTGGCCTCCTGTTCTTATGAAAATCTTGCTGGTTGAAGATGAGCCGCCGCTGGCTTCGTTCGTGAAAAAAGGCTTCGAGCACGAAGGCTACGACGTGACCGTGGCTTATGATGGCCGCACCGGCTGGTCGCTCTACGAGCAGCAGCCCTACGACCTCGTTATTCTCGATGTGAACCTGCCCTACGTGAATGGCGTGGAGCTGTGCCGCCGCATTCGGGTGGCCAGCCAGCGCGTGCCGCTGCTGCTGCTTACCGCCCTCGACAGCCTCGACGATAAGGAAGCCGGCTTCGCCGCCGGGGCCGATGACTATCTAGTCAAGCCCTTTGAATTCAGGGAGTTGCTGATGCGTGCCCGCGCCCTCACCCAGCGCTACGCCGTAGCAAGCGGCGAGCGCCGCGAGCTGCGCATGGCCGACCTCGTGCTCGACCTCGACGCCAAAACCGTGGCCCGCGCCGGCCAGCGCATCGACCTCACCACCCGCGAGTACTCGCTGCTGGAGCACCTGCTCCGCAACCGGGGCCGCGTCATCTCCCGCGTGGATATCGCCGAACGCGTCTGGGACCTGGATTTTGACACGACTACCAATGTTATTGACGTGTACGTAAGCTACTTGCGCAAGAAGCTGGACCGCGACTTTTCACCCAAGCTCATTCATACCGTGGTGGGCATGGGCTACGTCATGCGCGAGGGGTAGCGCGAACTTTGTAGTTCGCGCTACCAGAACAAGCCTCAGCATGGCTAAAAGTAGCGCGAACTTTGTAGTTCGCGTTCCCGGGCCCCCAGACTAATCTTAGCGGTGCGGGGACGCGAACTACAAAGTTCGCGCTACTTTTAGCCATGCTGATTCGCAATAAGCTGATGCTGCGCTTTACGCTGGTGGTGCTGGCTATTCAGGTCAGTTTCTCGGCGTTTATTTATTACTTCAATGCCAGCACGCGGTCGCAGCGCTTTGAGCACCGGCTGGGCACCAGCGTGACGTTGGCGGCGCGGCTGCTCATCCGCCCCGGCAAGCTCGAAACCGGCAAGCTCGGCAGCCTGCGCCGCCGCGACCTACTCACGCTAACCAACGAGCAAATAAGCATTTATGGGCCCGACGGCGGCCTGCGCTACAGCAGCGCCGACGACATCGACCAAACCCTGAACCGAGCCCAGCTAGCCCGCCTGCAGCCCGACCAGCCCCGGGCCTTTGCCACCGGCCAGCGGCGCGAGGCGGTGGGCATGGGGTATCTGCACGAGGGCGAGCAGTACGGCATTTTTGTCTCGGCCGAGGACCAGGTGGGCTGGGCGCGGCTGCACCAATTGGGGCTGCTGCTGCTCGTAGGCAACGTGGGCGCGCTGGCACTCACCATTTTGGCGGGGTGGTACTTTGCAGGGGCGGCGCTGGCGCCGGTGGCGCGCATCAGCCGGCAGGCGCGGCGCATCTCGGCCAAGAGCCTGGGCCGGCGCTTGTCGGAGGGCAACGGGCGCGACGAGCTGGCCCAGCTTGCCCGCGTCTTCAATGAGATGCTGGCCGGGCTGGAGCAGGCATTTGAAGCCCAAAAAAGCTTCCTGGCCCACGCCTCGCACGAGCTGCGTACGCCGCTCACCACCCTCACCGGCACCCTCGAAACGGCCCTCACCTACGACGACAACCTGCCCGCCGCCCGCGAAAGCCTGGCCCACTCGCTCGACGCGGCCCGCCACTTGCAAAGCCTCACCGCCAGCCTCCTGGCGCTGGCTAAGGCCGATGGCACGCTGCCCGACTTTGTACCCGTGCGCCTCGACGAGTGCCTGAACCAGGCCCTGGATTTTGCCCGCGCCAAGTACCCCGGCCGCGAGCTGCGGCTGGCCTTCGGCGCGCTGCCCTACGAGCCCGAGGGCGACATTTTCATGCTGCCCGGCAACGCCGAGCTGCTCACCACCGCCTTGCTCAACCTGCTCGACAACGCCGCCAAATACTCGGCTAGCCTAGTGGTGGCCGAGCTGGCCTACGACGGCCCCGCCACCCTGCGCGTGCGCATCACCGACGCCGGCCCCGGCCTCAGCCCCGAGGAGTTGAGCCACATCTACGAGCCGCTATACCGGGCCGCTGGCGCGGTAGGCCGCCCCGGCTACGGCCTGGGCTTGCCCCTCACGCAGCGTATTGTGCAGCGCCACGGCGGCCGGCTGGAGCTGGCCTCAGCGGTGGGTGAGGGAACTACGGCCACGGTGTGGCTGCCGGCGCTGCCGGTATGAGCCTCGACGGAGACTGGTTTCGTCCGTGCCAGAATAAGAGCGAGGTTGGGAATTTAAAAGCCCCTCATGCTGAGCTTGCCGAAGCATCTTGACTGCTTCGTTGAATGGTCCAACTGAAGCGCGCAAGATGCTTCGGCAAGCTCAGCATGACGTTCTGGAGGCGTTTTTAGTGAAATATAAACACGCTGATTAAAAGCGACTTCCTGAAATTCCAAGCTTAGCAAACAGTCGTAACGGCTCCTAACTCACGTCTAGTCCCGGCAAGCTGAGCAACTCGGCGGCGTGGCGCGCCACGGCTTTGACGCTGGCCACATCCGGGCCGGTGATGGTGAGGTGGCCCATTTTGCGGCCGGGGCGCGCATCCGTCTTGCCGTAGAGGTGCAGGTGCGTGCCCGGCAAGCTCAGCACGGAGTGCCAGTCGGGCTCCCGCCGCTGGCCATCGGCGCCGAACCACACGTCGCCCAATAGATTGAGCATGATGGCCGGCGAATGCTGGCGCGGCGATGGCAAGGGCAAGCCCGCCAAGGTATGCACCTGCAAGTCGAATTGCGACGCGTCGCAGGCGTCTATCGTGTAGTGGCCGCTGTTGTGCGGGCGCGGGGCCATCTCATTGACTACCAGGCCGCCGTGCTCACTACCGTCGTCCACCACGAAGAACTCGACGCACAGCACCCCCACGTAGCCCAGGTGCTGCGCGATGGCCACGGCCGCCTCGCGGGCGCGGGCCGCCAGGGCTGGGGGCAGGTTACCCTCGTAGGCGTGGGTCACGGCCAGAATGCCCGCAACGTGCACGTTGCGCTGCGGGGCGAAGCTGACCACCTGCCCGTCCCAGCCGCGGGCCACCAGCACCGAGCACTCAGCGGTGAGCGGCAGCATCTTTTCCAGCACGCAGGCTACGCTACCCAACTCGGCCCAGGCGGCGGCTAGGTCGGCGGCATTCTGCACGCGGACCTGGCCCTTGCCGTCGTAGCCCAGGCGGGCGGTTTTCAGGATGCCGGGCAGTAACTCAGGTTGGTCGGACAGCACAGCTTGCAGCTGGGCCGGCGTTTCAAGCACCACGTAGGGCGCGCAGGCCACGCCCGACACCGCCGCGCAGGCCGTGAAATGGGCTTTTTCCGCGATGCGGTCCTGGGCAATGCCGACCACGGCCGCACCCGGGGCCACGGGGCGGGCCTGCGCCAGCGTGTGCAGCGTCTGGGCCGGCACGTTCTCAAACTCGGTGGTGATGGCCTGGCACAGTTGGGCTAGCTCCGCCAGTCCGGCTGGGTCGTCATAGTCGGCCTGGATGTGGTGGTGGCTCACCAAGCCGGCCGGGCTTTGGGCATCGGGCTCCAGCACTGCGGTGACATACCCCAGCCGCTGGGCGGCGTGCACAAACATGCGGCCCAGCTGGCCGCCCCCCAGCACCCCGAGGGTAGCCGGCCGGCCAGCGGCATCCACACTGCCCGGAAAAATTGGGGTCAGGGCAGCATCGTGACTAGCGGCGCTCATACGGGCAGGGTCATGGTGCGGGCGGCCTCGGTTTGGGCCGCGCGAAACGCCACCAGCTTGGTCGCCAGGGCTGGGTCGTGCAAAGCCAGCAGGCTCACGGCGAACAGCGCGGCATTGGCCGCCCCGGCCGTGCCAATCGCGAACGTGGCCACCGGTATCCCCTTGGGCATCTGCACGATGCTGTGCAGCGAGTCTACTCCTTGCAAATGGCGGCTGGCTACCGGCACTCCCAGCACGGGCACCGTGGTTTTGGCCGCCAGCATCCCCGGCAGGTGGGCGGCCCCGCCCGCCCCGGCGATGATGGCCTGCAAGCCGCGCGGCCCCGCCTGCTCGGCGTAGGCAAACAAGTCGTCGGGCATGCGGTGGGCAGATACCACGCGCGCCTCGTGGGCCACGCCAAAGTCCGCGAGAATCTGCACGGCGTGCTGCATGGTGTCCCAGTCGCTGCTGGAACCCATGACCACGCCAATCAGCGGCGCGGCGCCGGGGCTAGGGATATTGGAGGGGGAAACAGTACTCATGGGAAGTTTTATCGTGAACGGCGGGGCCGCTTTGAATGGTCGAAAAATGAAATTTCGGACGTGGGCGCGGCTTGGCCGCCGCCGCCAAGCCTACGCTCGGCAAGCCGTTGCTACGGCCGCAAATTTACGGTCGGGGCACAGGCGATAGGCCAACATCAGAGGCGAATCCCGAAAATACGAGTTCCGGCTAACTCAGGTGTAGCAAGCCGCTCGCTTCAAACGATGGTTGAGTTCGAGGTGAATTCTCCCCCCGTTTTCATCTTTTCTAATACGGTTCTCATACCGTTTTAATGTCGGCTGGGGTGCTTTGCGGGCAGTTGCCACTGCCCCGCTTTTCCATGCCCAGCCCATTTCGGTCCTTAAACTTCTTATCGGTGCTGCTGGCTGGGGCACTGGTGTTGTCGCTGGTGCTCAACGGGTTTCTGCTCTACAGCCGCCCCCTGGTAGCGGCCGACTACGACGACCTGCAAGAAACCGAAGCCGACCTGCGCCTCACGCAGCGGCTGCTGGCCCGCTGCCAGGCCGACCACCAGCAGCAGGACAGCCTGCTGGCCCTGCGGCCCACTACCCTTCCCCAGGCCGTGCCCACGGCTGCCACCTCGGCCCAGTAGCGGGCCGGGGCTTTTCGTTTGTATACCTTCTTCTCTATGAACCCCTTGTGTAGCCGCTCTTTCTTTCATTACCTCGCCACGGCCAGCGCGGCGGGCTTGCTGGCGCTGGGCCTCGGCGGCTGCTCGGCCAAGGCCGAAAAGGACACCGCCGAGGCCCCGCCCGTGGTGCCGGTGGTCACGCTCAAAGTATCGGAGCAGCAGCTGCACCGCGACTACGTGGCCGATGTGCAGGCCGTGCGCAACGTGGAAGTACGCGCCCAGGTGGCCGGCTTTCTGGAGCAGATTTTTGTGGATGAGGGCAAGCCCGTGAAAAAGGGCCAGCCGCTGTTTCGCCTCAATGCCAGCGCCTACCAAAACAAGCTGAGCCAAGCCCAGGCCGCCGTAGCCAGCGCCCAGGCCCAGGCCGCCGCTGTGCGCGTGGAGCGCGACCGCGTGCGCCTGCTGGTGGACAAGAACATCATCGCCAAAACCGAACTGGCCCTCTCCACGAGCAAGGTAAAGGAGGCCGATGCCCGCGTGGCCGATGCCTTAGCCGGCGTGGCCGCCGCCCGCCTCAGCCTGAGCTATACGCTGGTGCGCTCGCCGTTTGATGGCGTGCTCGACCGCATTCCGCTCAAAGTGGGCAGCGTGGTGGAAGAAGGCACGCTGCTGACGACGGTATCGGACCTCAGCTCCATTTTCGCCTACTTCGACGTGGCCGAGGGCAGCTACATGAACTATACCAAGGCCCGCCGCGAGCACCCCGAGCTGCACTCCGACTCGGTGCGCCTGACCTTAGCCAACGGCGACCCCTACCCGCTGGCCGGCCACATCGAAACGGCCGAGAGCGAGTTCAATCCCAACACCGGCTCCATCGCTCTGCGCGCCCGCTTCCCCAACCCCGACCGCCTGCTCAAGCACGGCGCTTCGGGTAAAATACGCCTGACCAGCCAGTTGCCCACGGCGCTGCTACTGCCCCAGAAGGCCGTATTCGAGATTCAGGACCAGAATTTTGTGTACGTGGTGGACCAGAATAGCATGGTGCACACCCGCAGCTTCACGCCCCAAACGCGCCTCGGCGATTTCTACGTGGTGAAGGAGGGCCTGAAGCCCGGCGAGCGCGTGGTGTATGAGGGCGCGCCCGAGCTGCGCGACAAGCAAATAATCAAGGCCAAAGCCGTGGTCATGGACTCGCTGGCCGTGGCCGCGCAGTAGCGCGGACTTTCAGTCCGCGAGTAAGGCCATCCTACTCGCGGACTAAAAGTCCGCGCTACTACCCACTGGCTAAGCCACGCCAGGTAATGCGTTAACCAGTGGCTGATTACCTCCTTTCAAAACCGTCTACGCGCGGACTCGCAGAGTCCACGCTACCTGCTATGTTCGATATCTTCATTCGCCGGCCGATTCTATCGCTGGTTATCTCCGTGTTTTTGGTGCTGCTGGGCGGGCTGGCCCTTTACACGCTGCCCATCACGCAGTTTCCCGACATTGTGCCGCCCTCGGTGACCGTGACGGCCAAGTACACCGGTGCCAACGCCGAGGTGTGCGCCAAGGCCGTGGCCACGCCGCTGGAGCGCGCCATCAACGGCGTGCCGGGCATGACCTACATGAACTCGGTAAGCTCGAACAACGGCGTGACGCTCATCACAGTGTTCTTCGAAGTAGGCACCGACCCCGACCTGGCGGCGGTGGGCGTGCAAAACCGCGTCACCACCGTGATTGACGAGCTGCCCGAGGAAGTCATCAAAGCCGGCGTGACCACCGAGAAGGAGGTAAACTCCATGCTGCTTTACCTCAACATCACGAGCGACGACAAGGCCGCCGGCGAGAAGTTCATTTACAACTTCGCCGATATCAACGTTTTGCAGGAGCTGAAGCGCATCAACGGCGTAGGCTTTGCCGAAATCATGGGCTCGCGGGAATACTCGATGCGGGTGTGGCTGAAGCCTGACCGCATGGCGGCTTACGAGGTGGGTACCGATGAAATCGTGGAGGCCATTCGGGCGCAGAACGTGGAGGCAGCGCCGGGTAAATCGGGCGAAAGCTCGGGCGGCGCGGCCCAGCAGTTGCAGTACGTGCTGCGCTATACGGGCAAGTTTTTCGAGCCCGAGCAGTACCGCAACATCGTCATTCGCTCGAACCCCGACGGCTCGGTGCTGCGCCTCAAGGCGGTAGCCGACGTCGAGTTTGGCTCGCTCACCTACGGCATGTCGTCGAAGAACGACGGCCAGCCCTCGGCGGCCATCATGCTCAAGCAGCGCCCTGGCTCCAATGCCAGCGACGTAATCGCCAACGTGAAAAACCGCATGGCCGAGCTGCAAGCCACGAGCTTCCCGCCCGGCATGAAGTACAGCATCGCCTACGACGTGTCGCGCTTCCTCGACGCCAGTATTCACGAGGTGCTGCGCACGCTGGTGGAGGCGTTTTTGCTGGTGTTCGTCATCGTGTACCTCTTCCTGCAAGACTGGCGCTCGACGCTCATCCCGGCGCTGGCCGTGCCGGTGGCGCTCATCGGCACGCTGGCCTTCATGCAGATGCTGGGCTTTTCGATTAACCTACTCACGCTCTTTGCGTTGGTGCTCGCCATTGGCATCGTGGTCGATAACGCCATTGTGGTGGTCGAGGCCGTGCACGCCAAGATGGAAGAGAAGCACATGGACGCCCGCAGCGCCACCTTCGAGGCCATGCACGAAATCAGCGGCTCGCTGATTGCCATCACCCTGGTAATGTCGGCAGTGTTCATCCCGGTGTCGTTTATGGACGGGCCGGTGGGCGTGTTCTACCGCCAGTTTTCGCTCACGCTGGCCATTGCCATCGTCATTTCGGGCGTCAATGCCGTGACGCTCACGCCCGCGCTTTGCGCGCTCATGCTCAAGCAGCACGAGGGCGAGCGCACGGGTTTGGTGGGCCGGTTTTTCAAGGGCTTTAACACCAAATACGAGGGGCTAGCCAACGGCTACCAGCGCCTGCTGACGGGCGTGGCGGGCCGCCGGCTCGTGACCATCGGCGCGCTGCTGCTCTTCTTCGGGGCCACCTGGGGCGTGAGCCGCATCCTACCCTCGGGCTTTATCCCGACGGAGGACCAGGGCATGGTGTATATCAACGTGACCACGCCGGCCGGCGCCACCGTAGAGCGCACCGAGGCCGTGCTGGCCCAGGTGCAGCGCATTGCTCAGAAACTAGGGCCGGTAGAATCGGTTTCGACCCTGGCTGGTTACAGCCTGGTAAACGAAGTGGCCGGCTCCAGCTACGGCATGGGCATGATTAACCTCAAGGCCTGGGACGAGCGCGAGCAGTCGGTAGCTGAGGTGATTAAGGAACTGGAAAAGAAGACGGCGGGCATCGCCGACGCCGAAATTCAGTTTTTACCGCCGCCCACGGTGCCGGGTTTCGGCAACAGCAGCGGCTTCGAGCTGCGCCTGCTGGATAAATCGGGCAAGGGCGACTTGCAGCAGACGGCCAAGGTGTCGCAAACCTTCCTGGCGGCGCTGCAAAAGGAGCCGGCCATCAACGGCGCGTTCACGGGCTTCGACCCCAACTTCCCGCAGTACCTCATCCACCTCGACCAAGACATGGCCGCCAAAAAAGGCGTGACCGTGGACAAGGCCATGAGCACCCTGCAAACGCTGCTGGGCAGCTACTACGCCAGCAACTTCATCCGTTTCGGCCAGATGTACAAGGTGATGGTGCAGGCCAGCCCTGAGTACCGTGGCCGGCCCGACGACCTGCTGGCCCTGCACGTCAAAAACAACCGCGGCGAGATGGTGCCCTTCTCCACCTTCGTGCGGTTGGAGCGCGTCTTCGGCCCCGACCAGCTCACGCGCTACAACATGTACACCTCGGCCATGATAAACGGCGACGCCGCCGCCGGCCACAGCTCGGGCGACGCCATCACGGCCATCGAGAAAGTGGCCGCCGACGTGCTGCCCCGCGGCTTCAGCTACGAGTGGAGCGGCATGACCCGCGAGCAAATCCTGAGCGGCGACCAGGCGCTCTACGTGTTCGGTATCGTGCTCATCTTCGTGTACTTGCTGCTGGCCGCGCAGTACGAAAGCCTGCTGTTGCCGCTGCCGGTGCTGCTGAGCCTGCCCACCGGCGTATTCGGCGCCTTCCTCAGCCTCAAGCTGTTGGGGCTCGAAAACAACATCTACGCCCAGGTGGCGCTCGTGATGCTCATCGGCCTGCTGGGCAAAAACGCCATCCTCGTCATCGAGTTTGCCGAGCAGCGCCGCCGCGCCGGGGCCACCGTGATGGAGGCCGCCGTGCAGGGCGCCGTATCACGCCTACGGCCGATTCTGATGACTTCCTTCGCCTTCATCGCCGGCCTCATTCCGCTGGTGCTGGCCAGCGGCGCGGGCGCGCTTGGCAACCGCTCCATCGGCACGGCGGCGGCGGGCGGTATGCTCATCGGCACCATCTTCGGCATGGTGCTGATACCGGGCCTGTACGTGCTGTTTGCCAGCTTCGAGAAGCCTAAGAATCTGGATGCGGATACGGCAGTGAAGGAGCCGGAAGAAGCAGAGCTGGTGGCGCATTAAGGCTTGCGGGGGCACCTCACCCCCTAGCCCCCTCTCCAAAAAAGAGGGGGAACCAGCTTTTAGAATCAAACTAGAATTAGCAACTAGTTCCCCCCTCTTTTTTTGGAGAGGGGGCTAGGGGGTGAGGTGCCCCCAACCCGATAAAATACCCTTAGCCATGCGCTTCCTCGTTCCTGTAGTTTCCAGTTTTCTTCTCCTTGCCGCCGGCTGCCGCGTGGCTACCCCCGCCGACCCCACCGCCAGCCCGCCCGTCCCCAAAGCCTACAACCAAGCCACCAACACGAGCGACAGCGTGAGCGTGGGCACCAAGCCGTGGCGGCAGTTTTTCCAGGATTCGGCGCTGGTGGGCCTCATCGACACGGCACTGCGCCAAAACCTGGATTTGCGGGTGGCGCTCACGCGGGTCGAAACGTTTCGGGCGCAGTACCTGGCCCGGCGCGGGGCGCTGTTTCCGACCGTCACGGCCACGGGCACAGGCGGGCTCGACCGCTACGGCAAGTACACGCTCAACGGCGTGGGCAACTACGACACCAACCTTTCGCAGAACATCGACGGCCGCCAGCGCATCCCCGGCCCGCTCGTGCCCGACCTGTTTGTGGGCCTGCGCAGCTCGTGGGAAATCGACATCTGGGGCAAATTGCGGAGCCGCCGCAAGGCCGCCTACCTGCGCGTACTCAGCTCGGAGCAGGGCCGCAACCTGGTCACCACCAACGTAGTGGCCGACGTAGCTCGCGCCTACTACGAGCTTCTAACCCTTGACAGCCAGCTAGCCACCCTGGAGCGCAACGCCCGCTTTCAGGAAGAGGGCCTGCGCCTGACCAAGGTGCAGAAGCAAGCCGGCCGCGTGACCGAGCTAGCTGTGCAGCAGTTTGCCGCCCAGGCACTGCGCACCCAAAGCCTGGCCTTCGAAACCCGCCAGCGCATCGTCGAAACCGAAACCGAACTCAACCAACTAATGGGCCGCTACCCGCAGCCCATCCGGCGCAGCCGCCTGCTGCCCACCCAAACCCTGCCCGCCAGCCTCGCCGCTGGCCTACCCGCCTCGTCGCTGCTGCGCCGCCCCGACGTGCGCCAGGCCGAGCTGGAGTTGCAAGCCAACCGCGCCGAGGTAGACGCCGCCCGTGCCGCCTTCCTGCCCAGCCTCACCCTCACGCCCTACGTGGGCCTCAACGCCTTCCGCACCAACCTCTTGCTCGACCCCGGCTCGGTGGTATTCGGGGCGGTGGGCGGCCTGGCTGGCCCCATCCTCAATCGTGCGCAGTACCGCGCCGACCTGCGCCAGGCCATCGCCAGCAACTACGAGGCCTACTACCGCTACCAGCAGGCGCTGCAAACCGGTTTCCGCGAGGTAGTAGTGGGCCTGCAAGGCCTCGAAAACTTTCGCGCCGCTGCCGAGCTTCGCGCCCGCGAAGTTGACCAGTTGCGCAAGGCCGTAGCCACCTCCAACGAGCTGTTCATCGCCGGCTACGCCTCTTACCTGGAGATAATAACCGCCCAGCGTAGCGTCCTCGAAGCCGAGCTGAGCCTAGCCGATGCCCGCCAGGCCCAGCTCCTGCAAAGCGTGAACCTCTACCGCGCCCTAGGCGGCGGTTGGCAGACCGCAGATTTAACGGATTAAACGGATTTCGCGGATACGCCCACTCCGTGGACTGACTACGCTTTCGTTCTTTCCGTTCTTATCCTGCTCGCTATATAACTAAAAAAGCCGCCCCAATAGGCGGCTTTTTTAGTTTGACTACAGTTTACCTCGCATAGTCAGCTCACGAAGTGAGCGTATCTGCGAAATCCGTTTAATCCGTTAAATCTGCGGTCTTGATGGACCTGGTGCCGGCGTAGTAGTACAGCTCGGCGCGCGACTTCTCGTAGCTGGCACGCAGGCTTTCCTGCTTGATGCGCAGCTCGATGAGCTTGCTCTCGCGGGCGTTGATGAGGAAGATAGTGCTCTCGCCAAGCTCAAACTTCGTCAACTCGGCACGCAGCAAAATACGCTGATTAGCAATCGTTTGGTTTTGCAGGGCGAGCTGACGCTCGTAGGCTTTGAGCGTATTATACACCGTATTCACCTGCGTGACGATGGTGCGCTGGCTCTGCTGCTGCTCCAGCACGTTTTCCTTGATTTGGATACGCGTGTACTGGAGCTTGCCGCGCTGCTCGCGCAGGAACAGCGGGAAAGCAAAATCGACGCCCACCTTGTGGTTGTCCAAGCCAAAATTGTAGTAGCCTGGCACGTCGCTCCGGTAAAAATCACCCTGGCTGATGAGCGTGCCCGTCACGTTGATTTTGGGTTTGAGCAGCTCGCGGCGGTAGCGCTCCTCCACGCCGAGCTGGCGGCTTTTGGCCCCCAGCTTCACGAGGGTGGGGTGGCTGGAGGCGGCTAGCTCGGCCAGGCGCTGAAACTCGGCGCGGCGCACGGTATCCACCACCGGTATTTGCGGAGCGGCGTAGGTGGGCAGCTCCACCGGCTGGTTGTTCTTGTTCCAGAGGTGGTTGGAGAGCACGAGGCGGGCATTCTGCAAGTCCACTTGTAGCTGCTGCGATTGCAGCAGGCGGTCCTGCACCGTTATCTGGGCCTCCACCGAGTCGATGGGGGCCTGGTCGCCAATCTGGGCGCGGCGGGCGGTGGCCTGGAAGCGCCGGTCGGCCAGCGCGATGCCCTCGCGGATAAGCTGGCTCTGCTGAAACGTGAAGTACCAGTTCCAGTAATCTTTGGCCGCTTGCAGCCACACCTCATTTATCTGCTTCACGCGGTCGGCCTCGGCGGCCGTCTGCATGATTTGGGCCTGGCGCAGGGTACTGCGCCGCGCATCAATGAGCAGGCCCTGGCCCAGTGGAATGGACAAGCCCACGCCAGCCAGCCCCCTTTGCGGCGTATGGCTTTCGGGGTTGACGTAGGTGCCCACGGCGCGGTCGTAGGTGGCCTTCAGGTCGATGCCGCCGGGCCAGATGGGCACCTTCAGCTCATTGCCCCAATTATTATAATAATCAGTGCCGCCAAACTGCTTACGGTGAAAATCGGACACGATTTTGGGGTCGAAGCCGCCGCGCGCTTGCAGCACCTGCGCGCGGGCCTCGTCGCTAAGCAGGGCGGCCTGCTTCACGATGGGGTGGTTGGCAAAAACCAGGTCGGCCAGGTCTTGCAGGGAGAAGACTTTGGCGGTGTCGGCAGGGTGAACTTCGGCGAGCTGCTCGGTTTGGAGCGGAGCGCGCTCCAGGCCCGATTTACGGGCCGGCAGCTGCGGGTCCTGGGCCAGGGCGGGGTGCGCGAGGCCAGCCAGCAGCGCCAGCACGGGCAGCCAGCGGCGGGCCGGGCCACGCGCCAATCGGCGGATATTCAGGCAGAAAGCAATTAAATTCATGGGCTATTTGGCTTTCTCCTTGTCTTCTTTGGTGGGCGTGTTGTCGCCGCCGGGCTCGGTGCTGAGGGCGGGCGGGAAGCCGTTGAGCTGCCGCCAGATTTCGTACCACACGGGCACCGAATCCAGAATCACCCAGCCCTGCACGCCCGAGCCGATGCGCAGCTGCTTGGGCCAAGGCTGGTCGCCGGGCTGCGGCTGGGCGGGGCGCACCAGCAGGCGGTACTTGCCGCCCACGCTGCTCACCACATCAATCACCGTGACGTAGCCGCCAAACGTGCCCACGGCCACCGAGGGCCAGCCCGAAAACTGGATGGCCGGCCAGCCATCAAACTGAATTCGCACTCGGCGCCCGGGCTGGATGAGCGGCACGTCCATGGCCCGCACGTACATCTCGGCCGCCAGCAGCGGCGCTTCGGGCTGGAGCGTGGCAATGGATTCGCCCTCCTTAATCGTCTCACCGATACCGGCTTTGAGGGCGCGCACGATGTAGCCCGTCTGGGGGGCGCGCACCACGTAGAGGCTGCGGCGCACGGCCACGTTGCTGATTTTATTGCGGGTAATGGCTACCTCGCCTTCGTAGCCCTCGCGGCTGGCCACGGCGGTGCTGCGGTCGGCGTTGGCCTTGGCCAAGTCTTGGCCGTACTTGGCGCGCAGGTTGGCCAGCTCGATGCGGGCGTTGGCCAGGTTCTGGATGCTGCTGTTCACCTTGTTGCGCTGCGAGGTTACCTTGGCCAGGTCTTCTTGAAGCTTCAGGCGGCGCGTTTCGATGTCAGTGAGCGAAAACAGGCCGTTCTTATAGCCTTCTTCGTAGCGCAGCAGCCGGGATTTGGCCGTTTCGTAGAAGGTGGTGATGGCTATCAGGTCGGCCCGGTCGCTGTTAAGGTAGTTTTGGGCCTGCTCCACTTTGTTGGCGGCCGATTCGAGTTGCACTTCCAGCGTGGCGCGCAGGGCGGCAATCTGCTGGTCGGTGGCATTTATCTTGGCTTGGTACGCCTCCACGTTGCCGCGCTTGGCGGCCAGCTGCTCGCGCAGGCGCTCGGGCAGGTTGGGGTCGAAGTACTCGTCCTTTACCTCGGAGAGCATGAGCAGCGTATCGCCCTTATGCACAAGCTGACCTTCGCGCACGTTCCAGTGCTCAATGCGGCCGGCTATCTGGTTCTGCACGTTTTGCGGGCGGTCTTGCGGGGTGAAGGCCGTGAGCGTACCGGTGCCGTAAATCGTCTGGCGCCAGGGCAAAAACAGCACGATAATGAACACTATCCCAACTACCATCAGGATGCGGCCCATTTTGCGGCTGGCGTAGGTGCGCAGCAGCTCGGGGCGCGACTGCCGGGGTACTCGTTCCCATACCTCGTCGGCGACGCTTTGGTTGGAGAGATTAAGCATGGTCGTCCAGGGCTAAGGAATTCTTGCGCTCGTCCATGGGCAGGTCGGTCACGGCGGCTACTTTTTCTACGCCGGTCAGCACGTCAAAAATGGTGTTGATGCTCGTCATCAGCTTCTCAATCGAGCCGCTAATCATCACGATAATTACTTCGGCCGCCACAAATTGGCCCAGCGTCATCTGGCGCGACACCACAAACAGGGTGCCCGCTATCAGCAAGCCCGCCGTAAGGATGGTGCGCAGCGCCACGCCGTAGGTGTAGTACGATTTCAGCACGCGGAAGTGCCCGTTGCGGGCGTGCAGGTACTCCGAGGTCAGCTCATCGGTGCGGGCCAGGGCCTTTTCCTGCTCTTCGTCGTTGCCGCGCACCTCGTCGAGGCGGCCAGCCACGTTTTCGAGCCAGGCTACCAGCTCGTATTTATAAGCCGATTCCTCGATGCTCGTGCGTAGCGCCTGCTGATAATTAAGCATGTACACGAAAATCAGGGCCAGGATGGTGAACAGGCCAAACCCAATGAAAATGGGGTGGTAAAAGGCCAGCACAATCACGCCCATCAATATTTGCAGCACGGCAAACATGACATCGACCAACAGCTTGGTGAGGCCCTTCTGGATGGTCAGGATGTCGAAAAAGCGGTTAACCAGCTCCTTGGGGTCCTGGCCCTCCAGGGCTTCGGGCTTGATGCGCGGCAGCCGGTAGGCGTACTCGATGGCCGCTTTGGCAAAAATGCGCTGTTCGATGGCCTCGACCAGCGTAATCTGGCCCACCAGCAGGATGCCGCCGAGTAGCACGCCGCCCACGACCACCGCCACGAGCAGGTAGGTGGAGCCGAACACGGCCCCCGTCGAAACCAGGTTGAACACAGCCTGCGTGCCCAGCGGCAGCGACAAGCTAATAAGACCCGTGAGAACGGCGTAAAAAATGATGTAGCGAATGGTGGGGCGCTCAGTATCGAGCAGGCGCGTGAGGCGCTGCCAGGGGGTGGGCGGCGGCAAACCGGCCGTAGCGTGTGAAGCCATAGAACAGAAAAAAGGAGGCGTAGTAATGAAAAAGCGAAGCCGCCGCCAGCCTCCCGACTGAGCAGTTCGCCAGTTTCCTAAATGAAGAATTGGTGAAAATTGTTGCGAAACTACGAATGACTTCTCATTGGCAACCGGCGTTATACGCAGCACGGCCCAGCTTTGCCGGATAGTGCGCCCGAACTCTTTGGCCAAGCAACGACCACGCGGGCGTTTGGTTGTCAGAATTTTACCGGGTGGGCTTTCTGGGGCCAGCAGCGGGTTTTTAACTTCTAAAAACCGCCGCTGGCCGGGCGCTTTTCGTTAGCTGAGAAAATATCGTTAGCTTTTCCACCTTCACGTATGTCCGCCCCCACCGCGCCCGTGCTCACGGCCGAGCAATTTGCCACCGGCCTCCCCTACCCCGCCTACCGCCAGCACATTACCGAGGTGCTCGCCACGCCCGCCCCCGACCCGCACCTGGCCAAGCTGCTGCCCCACTACCAGGAAAACGTGGCCCGCATGGACCGCGAAGCCCCCACCATCGCCCTGCTGCCCGAGCTGCAAGCGGCCCTCAGCCAACTCACGCAGCCCTACACCTGGGCCATCATCACCGAAGGCTGGTGCGGCGACGCCTCGCACACCGTGCCGCTCCTGGAGGCCGTGGCCCAGGCCAGCGGCGGCCACCTCACCACGCGCTATTTCCTGCGCGACGCGCACCCCGATTTCATCGACCGCTACCTCACCAACGGCGGCCGCGCCATTCCTATCGCCGTGGTGCTGCACACCGACTCCCGCACCGAAGCCGCCGTGTGGGGCCCGCGCCCGGCGCCCTTGCAGGAGATTATGCAGGAGATGAAAGCCCGCGAAGCTCCTTTTAAGGAAATCATCACCCAGGTAAACGCCTGGTACGCCCAGGACGTCACCCGCACCACCCAGCACGAGTTACTAGCGATGGTGCAGAAGCTGCACTAGTCCACAAGCGTATTTTAATCACCCCCTTATAAACCGTCGTGCTCATCTGGCGTCCGCTTGCCGAAGCATCTCGCTCGCCTTGTTAGGCAGTAGCCCTAGCGGCGCGAGCAAGATGCTTCGGTAAGCGGACGCCAGATAAGCATGACGTTCTTTTTATTCTTATAGCCGCTTCTTAATTGAGCGCCGTGGCGCCGACTATTTCCGTCACCTTGTCGTTGGTTACCGTTATGCCGTTCAGCACCACATTTTTGTAAGCTGGCTGGCCGACCGGTGCCGCTACCGTGGGGAAATATTGTACCTGATACGTGCCCGCCGGCAGCCCATTCAGCTGAAATGCGCCGGAAGCATCGGCGAAGGTGCTCACCGTATCGGGGCCGACGAGGGAGGCGCGGATGGCCAGTACCTGCGGCCGTGCGGCGGCTGGGGTCACAGTGCCGCGCAGGCCGCCTTGCAGGCTCTGGGCCACGAGGCGGATGACGGGCTTGAGCAGGTAGCGTTCCTTTTTATCGTTGCCGGCCTTCCAGTTGCCGCGCTCCACGATGGACTTTGCCACGTCGAAATCGAGCAGCAGCTGGTAGGTAGCGCCGGCAGCAAGGGTCACGTTGGCTAGCTTAAGCTTCACGCCCGAGGTCTGACCGCTGGGCGTTTTGAGGGCGTAGGTATCGCCGTCGGTACCCACCACGTAGCTATTCGGCCCCAGGATGAGGCGCACTTCCTTGAGGTCGCCGGGCGCAAAATCGGTGCTCACGAGCAGCGCCGACTTGCCATTCACGTAGTCGAGCACATTCACGGTCTGCGGCGTGAAGGCCAGGGTTTGCCAGCCGCTGGGGTCGTTTTCGTCCTTGGTGTGCACCTCTATTTGCTGCACATCGAGCACCACGGCCCGGAAGTTGCCCGGCGCGTCGGCCAGCCGCACTTCGAGCTTGGCCGCGCCGGCGCTGGCCTCATCAGCCGGTTTTTTGGAGCAGCCCGCCAGGCTCAGCAGCGCCGCGCCGGCCAGGGTCAATAAGCGATAATTTAGCATAACGAACAGTAGCAGAAAGTGGAAAAACGCAGAACGGCCCGGCTAACCAATTGGTCGCCGGGCCGCCTGTTTCAAAAACACTGCCAATTAGCACGGCTTTTTCAGCTACTCACGCTACTTCTTAGCCGTATCGGCCACGGCCGGGGCCGCTGGCTTCTTGCGGCCACCAAACAGGCTGTTCAGGCCCGCGCCGATGGCTTGCTTGGCTTTCTCCTGGGCCTCCAGCTTCTTCTTTTGCAGCTCCAGCTGCATTTGCTCCTGCGAGGTTTGCTGGGCGGTGGCGGTAGCTTTCTGGGTGCTGTCGGTTTTGGCCTTGTTCTTAGTGGCCAGGCCCAGCAGCGCGTCGGTGAGCTTGGTTTTCACCACGTTGGTCACGATGGTTTTGCCCTGGTCCTTGAGGCTGCCGCTGGTCAGCTTCACCACCGGGCTCGTCATGCTGCCGCCGATGTTGAGGCCCAGCGTCACGCGGTCGGTACCCTGGATGTTTTGCACGCCGGTGAGCTGCGTGAGCTTACCGCTCAGCGCGTTACCCAGCTTGCCGGTGGGCGCGTTGATGGCCGTCACGTACGAGAGCAGGCCAGCCAGGCTGTTCGAGCCACCCACGGTCATCTTCACGTCGCCCACGGTCAGGTCGAAGGGCTTCACCACGAAGTTGCCGTTCACAATCTGGGCGTTCACAATCTTGTTCAGCACTTGCAGGTTTTTCAGCTCGGGCAAGGTCGTGAGGTTGGAAATCTGGCTCAGCACCGGCGACTGTAATACGCTGGCCTTCACGATATCAAACAAGCCCGAGCCACTCAGGCTGCTCAGCTTGGGCAGCATGTCCTGGCCCATTTCGCCGCTGGCCGAAAACTTGGTATTGAACACGCCCTGCACCACCGAAGCCAGCGGCACCAGCGCCTTCACGGTGTTGAACGAGCTGAAAGCCTTCTGGAAATCCAGGTTTTGGATGTTCAGTCCCAGGTCGAATTTGGGGTGCGCCAAATCCTGCGTATTGTAGCTGCCCGTGGTGCCGAAGGTAGCCCCCAGCGTATTAAAGGTCAGGTTTTTGAGGGTTGCCACCTCGTTTTTCACCGCTACCGTGCCGGTGGCGTTTTGCAGCTTCAGGTTGTCGTAGGTCACGTTGTCCACCTTGCTATTCAGCACGAGGTCGAAGAACTTGGGTATCGGCACCACGCCGTCGGCCTTGGCGGGGGCGGCTTTCACCGCGCCCGGGGTGGCCTTCTCGGTCACCGGGTCCACCATAAACTCGTTCAGGTTGAAGTTGTGCGAGGTCACGTTCATGGTGCCTTTCAGTGCCTGGCCGGGCGTGAAGAGGTAGCCCAGGTAGTTGCTCACCGTGCCGTTGGCGGCAAAGTCGGAGGTGCCCGACGAGCCGTTCAGGCTCTGAATGTTAATCTGGTTGTTGTTGAACGTGCCCGCCGCGCTGCTGATTTTCACGCCCTGCGGCAGGTCCTTGCTCTTGTAGGTGACGTTGCTGGCCTTCACCGCGCCGCTGGCCTTCACGTTCTGGTAGCGGCCGGCCTGCACGTCGGCCATGTTGCCGGCGGCGGCGATGTCGCCCGATACGCGGCCGGTCACGGTCATGCCTTCGAGCGGGAAGATTTTGGTCATCTTCGTGAGGTCCACGGTGCCCTTCACGTTGGCGTCGAAGATGGGCGAGTTGATGTTGTGGGCCGTAAGGCGGCCGTCGAGCGGCTCGCCCTCCAGCACCATGTGAAACTGCGGCAGGTTCACGTAGGTATCGTTCACCTGGCCCGTCTTGTTCACCACCGTACCGCTCAGGTTAATATCCTCAATCGGGGCCGGAAACTGGTTCGACTTCACGTAGCCGTTGCTCATCTTGATGGCGGCATTCACCACCGGCATCTGCGTCTTGGAGTAGACGCCCTTTGCCACGGCATCCACAAAAAACTGGCCGCGCGCCACGATGCCGGCCACCGGGTACACCTTCAGCGCCTCGGCCAGGTTCACGTTGGCTTTCACGCGGCCGTCTACCTTCATCGGCTCCAGGCCGTCCACGGTCACGTTGCCATCCACGGGGTTGGTCCCCAGGTCGAGGTGGAATTTCGACACGTTGACTTTCACGTTGTTAGTGAAGCCCGAGGGGTTGTCCACCACCATCGCCACGTTGATGTTGCGGGCTTCCTGCGGCAGCTGCGGGTACTTGAAGCGGCCGTTGGTCACGGCCAGGGTCAGGCCGTAGCCGGGCATGCGCAGCTTGTTTTGCACGCCTTTGTAGTAGCCGTTGAAGGCCACCTGCCCGCTGGCCTCCACGTCCTTAAACTGGGCGTTGAACACGCCCGGCACCAAGCTCAGGATGTTCTTAAAGTCGGTTTGCAGCGCCTTAAACGTCACGTCGTAGGTGATGTCCGTGGCGTTGGGCAGCCCGATGGCGCCCGCGAAGCTGAACGGGAAATCATTGAGCTTCACCTGGTTTTCCTTAAAGGTGTAGAGGCTCTTGTTCAAATCCATGCTCATGGCGATGTCGGCGTTCACCTGCTTATCGGTCAGGTAATCGACGCCGGCGTAGTTGGCCGTGAGCTTGTTGATGGTCGTGTTCGAGGTCAGGTCGAAGATATTCTTGGCAAAATCGCCCTTGCCCGCGTGGGTGATGCCCCGCGCATCGAGCCGCACCGGGATGGTGAGGTCCTCGTAGCGCAGGCGGCCGTCGGTGATTTTCCAACCCCGGATGGCCAGGTTTACCTGGCTCGTATCCTGGCCCTTCGCGGCGGCGGCCGAGTCCGAAATCATGATATCCCAGTTGGGCCGGCCGCTCTTGAGCACCTTTACCGAAATCTCGGGCTGGTCGAGGGCAATACTCTTGATATCAATCTGCTGGCCCTTTATCACCGACATCAAGTCCAGCCCAACTTTCAAATCAGGCAGGTAAGCCAGCGTGTCGCGGCTAAACGAGTCGAGGCCGATGACGCGCAGGTTCTTGATATCAAGCCCGAGGTCGGGGAAGGTGCTGAGCAGCGTCACGCCGATATCGTCGGGGTTGTACTGCACCTTGGCCCGCACGCGCTGGGCTATCTGCTTGTCGGCCAGCGCCCGCAGCTTGTCTTTAAATAAGAAAGGGGCCGCCGCCAGCGCCGCCACCAGCAGCACGACAAACACGAGTAGTCCGAGCAGAATCTTTCGCATCAGGAATAGAGAAGTAAGAGTTGGGGCAAAAGTAGCCGCCCAGGCAATTACGACTAAACGCGCACTGGCCGCCGATTGCGCCCAGGCACCACATTTTTTTGGGTTCTAGGCGGCTAGCTGCTGCGAGCCGGGCACCTGAGCCAGGTGGTTTGTCGGGTCTTTCTACCTGGGCGCTGCCTTGAGGCATTTTTAAGGAATCTGTTTTTCCACTTTGCTCCGGCAAGCTCCGCAGAACAGGCTTTTCAAGAACATTCAAACTCCAAGCCAAACCTAAAAACGCTACGCAATTGACTTACAGCGCATTCACCTCACTTGCAATCTTAATCAAATTTTCATAATTGGGGCGTGACGTTGGCGTAACACGGTGCGAGGACCTTTGAGACATTATTCAGCCTCCTGTTTTTTGTTTCTTTTCTATGACCAACGCTACTTCACTTCGCTCTTTTCGCCTGGCGGCGCTGGGGCTGCTGCCGTTGCTGGCCGCGTGCAGCAAAACCACCGAGAACACCACGCCCGCCAGCCCCATCGAGCTGAAGGCGCACTCCCTGACCCCGGCGCTGGTGAAGCCCCTCTCGGGCTTCGAAAATCTGCAAGTGCTGCCCCTTATTTCGTCGGACGACGTGCTGGCGCAGTCGCCGGGCTTCGTGTTTGGCCCCCAGCCCGACGGGGCGGGCCTGCTCAAAAACCCCGCCGCCGAAGGCGGCTTCGTGCTCATTAACAACCACGAAATCTCGCAGTCGGTGTCGCGCGTGTACCTCGACAAAACCTTCAAGCCAGTGAAGGGCGAGTACATTCTGGACTATAACGGCGGCACCACCCGCCTGTGCTCGGCCACGCTGGCCACGCCCGAGGAGCACGGCTTCCCGGTGCCCACCTTCCTCACGGCCGGCGAGAGCGGCGCCGAAAGCATGGTGCACGCCCTCGACCCGCTGGGCGCGCCCGACAAAACCAATTCGAGCCGCCGCAAGCCCGCCTTGGGCAAGGCCAGCATGGAAAACGCCGTGCCGCTGAATAAGCAAGCCTACCCCGGCAAAACGGTTATCCTCATCGGCGAAGACGATACCAACGGCCAGGTGCTGCTCTACGTGAGCAACACGCCCGGCGACCTCGACAATGGCAAGCTCTTCATGCTGAAGCGCACCAACGGCGACCCCGTAGAAACTAGTATGAGCACCGGCACCAGCTACGACGTGCAGTGGGTGGAAGTACCCAACGTGACCACCATGACCGGCGCCCAAATCGCCGCCTTCTCGGTGGCCAACAATGCCTTGCAGCTGGCCCGCGTCGAAGACCTGGACTACCGCAAGGGCAGCGCCGCCCACAACCGCGAAGTCTACTTCACGGCCACCGGCGTGAGCGCCTCGGACAAGGTGACGCCCGTAGCCGGCAAAACCATGTGGGGCCGCGTGTATAAGCTGAACCTCAACGCCACCGACCCCACGGCCGCCGCCAAGCTGGAAGTTGCCGTGGACGGTGCCCTCGACCCCGGCAACTACATCGTGAACCCCGACAACCTCTGCGTGACCGAGAACTACGTGTACATCCAGGAAGACGGCGACTCCTATTATAAGGAAAACAACCACGACGGCCGCATCTGGCAGTGGGCCATGAGCACCCCCACCCAGCGCGCCAAGCCCATGCTGGAAATGGACCACCGCCGCACCGATGCCACCTTCAACGCCAAGTACAACCCCAGCAACACCCAGCTGAAAAGCTCCTGGGAATACGGCGCCATGTACGACATCAGCGACCTGGTGAACACCCCCAACACCTTCCTGGTGAACCTGCACCCCCACACCTGGCAGGATGCCAAGTTCCGCAACGCCGACGGCTCGGGTGCCTCGGCCAACACCAACAGCGAGGGCGGCCAGGTCGTCATCGTGCGTGGCGTAGCCAAGTAAGTTTCCCGGCTTCGGCCGCCGAGTTGCAGCACCCTCCGCCGGCTTCGGTGGGGGGTGCTCTTTTTGCATTAGCCGCCGGCTGCTGCGGCATCGCTTTCATGAAACAGCGTCTTCTTCCCTTCCTAACCCTGGCCGCGCTGCTGGCCGGCCTGCTGAGCTACTGCACGCCCGCTGCCGACGAGCGCACCGCCGCGCCGCCACCCGCCACCGGCCAAACCACCCAGCAAGCCAACTCGCGCCCCGCTCAGGTGAAAGCCACCGTGGCCCAAGACCTAACCCAGCTGCTGGCCCTCATTGATAAGGAACTGCTGCCGCTGAGCCGCCGGCCCGCCGCGCAGCCGCTACCCCTCGACTCGCTCCGGCTAGCCTTTCGGCGCTGCCGGCTGGCGTACAAGCGCGTCGAGCCGTTTACCGAATACTTTTTGCCCGCCACCAGCCGGCTAGTCAATGGCGCGCCGGTGGCCGAGGTAGAAGTGGAGGAAACCAAGCTGTTTGAGCCGGCGGGCTTGCAGGTAATCGAGCCGCTGCTGTACCCCAGCCCCACCCCGGCCGCCCACGACACGGCCAGCCGCACCGAATTGCGCCGCCAGGCCGTGCGCCTGCGCCGGCAGGTGCGCTCGCTCCAATTGTCCTGGGCCGACCAGGAATTTACCGATGCCCACGTATTCGACGCCCTGCGGCAGCAGGTGTTTCGGGTGGTGGCGCTGGGCATCACGGGGTTCGATACGCCGCTCAGCCCCACCGCTACGCTGCCCGAAGCCGAGGCTGCGCTGGCCGCGCTCGAAGTACCGCTCCGGCTGTATGCCTCGGCGAGCGGCGCGGCAGCAGGCCAGCCAGGCAGCCCCACTGCCCTGGCCCGGCTGGCTGCGGCCCGCGCAGCCCTGCGCCAGCAGCCGGACTTTACTGCGTTTGACCGCCTGGCGTTTATCCGCAGCCACGCCAATCCGCTGGGAAGGAGCCTACTGGCCTTGCAAAAGCGGCTAAGCATTGCACCTTTTCCAGAGGAGCTACGAGCTTTGCGGCCCGACGCGGCCACGCTGTTTGATGCGGATGCGTTCAACCCCGATTTTTACACCGGCAACCGGCAGTGGTTCAGCAACCCGGCCAAGGTGGCGCTGGGCCGGGCACTCTTCCACGACCCCGTGCTGAGCGGTGGCGGCGGCCGCTCCTGCGCCTCGTGCCACCAGCCCGCCCGCGCCTTCACCGACGGGCTGGCCCTAAGCGCCACGCTCAACGGCGGCACGCTGCGGCGCAACACGCCCACCATTCTCAACGCCGCCCTCCAGGCCGGGCAGTTCTACGACCTGCGCGCCCCCAACCTCGAAAACCAGGCCATCGACGTAGTAGGCAGCCGCGACGAAATGCACGGCTCGCTGGAAGCGGCCGCCGGCCGCCTGGCCCGGCAGCCGCGCTACGCCGCCCAGTTTCGCCAGGCCTTTCCCGAAACCGAAGCTGGCGCGCCCCTCATAAGCCCGGTGCGCATCCAAAACGCGCTGGCCGCCTACGAACGCAGCCTTGTGCGCCTCAACGCACCCCTCGACCGCTACGTGCGCGGCGAGGTCGGGGCCACGCTCAGCCCAGCGGCCCAGCGCGGCTTCAACCTCTACGCGGGCCGGGCGCGTTGCGCCACCTGCCACTTCCTGCCCCTCACCAACGGCACCGCGCCGCCCACTTTTCAGGATTCGGAAGCCGAGGTGCTGGGCGTGCCCACGCGCCCCGGCGGCCGGCAGCTCGACCCCGACCTGGGCCGCTACGCCCTGACCCGGCTGGCCCCGCTGCGCCACGCCTTCAAAACGCCCACGCTGCGCAATGTGGCCCTCACGGCCCCCTACATGCACAACGGCCAGTTTCGCACCCTCGACGAAGTCATCGCCTTCTACAACGAGGGCGGCGGCGTGGGCCAAGGCATCAGGGTCGAAAATCAAACTCTACCGCCCGATAAGCTGCACCTCACCGCCCACGACGTAGCCGACCTCAAAGCCTTCCTGGTAACGCTAACCGATACTACTCGCCGACAATAACGGCGCACTTGGCGCATGTCTAAGCTTTTTAGAACCGCCTCTAGACCATCATGCTGAGCTTGCCGAAGCTTCTCGCCCACCTCGTTGGATGAAGCGAGCGAGATGCTTCGGCAAGCTCAGCATGACGGTCTTTTGAATTCTTAACTTGTTCAAAAGTACTCGGCTTACTTCGCAGCCTGCTCCAGGAACTGGTAGCGCGCCCGCGTCTGGTCGGCCTCGGCTTTAGTAGTTACATCCAAGCGCAGCACCTGGCCGCCCTGCTGGCTAGCGGCGGGCCAGGTGGGCAGGCCCGCACCATTGGGGTTGCCGGTTTTGATGAAGTTGGCGAAATAGCCCTGCATCACCTCCGATACCTTATAGTCGTCGGGCGTCCAGGCAAATACTTTGTTGGTGGGCAAATTACCCAACGCATACTCTATCTCGGCCGAATGCACGGCGCCCTTGGCGGGTGGCGCGGGCGTGGCCGCGCCGGTGCCCTTGCTGACGCCGCCGGCCAAGTTGGCGGTGGCGTTGCCCATTTCGGGCGTCATGGCCGGGCGCGGGCGGGCGTAGAGGTAGCGGTACACGGGCTGGCCGCCGGTTTGGACTTGGGCATCGGCCAGCTTCCAGGTGCTGTAGGCGATGAAGCGGTCGCCAGCCAGGTTGTTGGCGGCCTGCTCTACGTCGGCGTCGGTGGCGGCGGGGTATTGCTTTAGCGCTTCGGCGGCGCGGTCGCCGTAGAGCTTTTGCATGGCCGTGCGGTAGTTATCTAGCGTCGGCGCGGCGGGGCCGAGCACCATCTGGTACGTCATTTCCTGCGAGTTCCAGCCCACGAGCAGCGGTACGTGCGCCTGCTGGCCCGCCGCAAAAATATCGGTCGGCTGCTTGGGCAAAAAGTAGCCATCCACGATGGGCGAAAAGCGCGGCGCGCCCTGCTTGCCGCTGGCCTCCAGCACCTGCTGGGCCGGCAGCGCCCGCAGGGCAGCCAGCGAGTTAGCTCCCAGGCTGGTGCCAAAGGCCACGCCCGTTTGCTCGCCCTGGGCCAGCGTGGGCAGCGGCTGCAAGCCAAGTAGTGAGCCGCTTTCAGCAATAGCTCCTTTTAACAAATCCTTAGACCCAGGCGCCGCCATCTGGGCGCTCACTGACCACGAGCCGGCCGACTCGCCCGCGATGGTAATATGCGCCGGGTCGCCGCCGAAGGCCGCGATGTTCTTTTTCACCCACTGAATGGCCGCCTGCTGGTCGAGCAGCCCATAGTTGCCCGAGGCATGATTAGGCGATTCCTTGGTCAGCTCGGGGTGAGCCATAAAGCCGAACACGCCCAGCCGGTAGTTCACCGTCACGGTCACGATGCCTTTTTTGGCCAGCGCCTCGCCATCGTAGCGGGGCTCCGAGCCGTCGCCTGCCACGAAGCCACCGCCGTAGAAATACACCAGCACGGGGCGCTTCTCCTGGCTGGCCTTGGCGCCAGTCCACACGTTGAGGTAAAGGCAGTCCTCGCTCACGCCATTCGAGCGAAAATTCATGTCGCCAAATAGCGGCAGCTGCATGGCGCGCGGCCCAAACTGCGTGGCGGGCCGCACGTTCGTCCACGGCTGCGCGGGCTGCGGCGCCTGCCAGCGGCGCGGCCCCACCGGCGGCGCCGCGTACGGAATACCCTTAAACTCGTGGATGCCGCTGGCGGCAGTAGCGCCGGCCAGCCGGCCGCTGGCTACCGATACTTGACTACCAGCCAGGTTATTACCAACATTTTTAGACGACTGCGCTACGGCCGTGGCCGCCAGCAGGCTAGCAAGGGCCAGCGCGAAAAGCTTTTTCATAGGATGAGTGGGAAAGGTGTAAAGACGCAGCCGGGCACCTCGCCGTTGTCTGGCCTGCGCCACTCTCAACAACCCAAGGATGGCCCAAGGATGGCGCGGGGCTCTGCCCCGTGTCTACTATTGGCGGGCCTCTGGCCCGCAGTCGTTGAACGAGTCGGGCAGGTATCGTTCAGGCGTAGCGGGCCAGAGGCCCGCCAATAGTAGACACGGGGCAGAGCCCCGCGCCATCCTTGGGTATGCTACACGCAAAAAGCCCCGCTGCCGGCTGGGCAACGGGGCTTTAATCAACTCAAAATCAGTCTTACAGCAGCTCGGTGCTGCGCTTCACGAAGGCCGTGAGCGCCTCGCCCTTCAGCAGGCCCTGGGCCAGCAGGGCCAGGTCGAAGGCTTGCTTGGCGACGGTTTCGCCGCCGTCGGCCAGGATTTTCTGGACGATGGGGCTGTTGGCGTTCACGGTCACGTCAAATGAGTCGGGCATCGAGCCAAACATCTGCATGCCGCCGCCACCGCCGGTGCGCTGCATGTCCTTCATGCGGCGCATGAATTCGTTTTGGGTGATGACCACCGGCGCATCCTGCGGCGAGAGGGCCGCCACTTTGACGTGCATGGCGGGGTTGCTGATGGCGCTGGTAAATACCTCGCTCAGCTTGGTCTGGTCGTCGTCGCTCAGCACGCTGGCTTGGGCATCGTCCTTCTCGATGAGCTGGCTGGCCGTGGCCGAGTCTACGCGCTTAAACGAGGTTTTCTCCAACTTCTGCTCCAGCTGGCCGATGAAGTGGGCGTCGAGCACCTGGTCCATGTTCAGCACGTCGTAGCCGCGCTCCTGGGCGGCCGCCACGAAGCTGTGCTGCTGCTCGGCATCGGTGGTGTAGAGCACCACGGTGTTGTCGGTCTTGTCCTTCTGGTTGGCCTGGATGTGCTCGGTGTACTCCGTGATGGTGTAGAGCTTGCCTTCCACGCTTTTCAGCAGCACGAAGTCCTTGGCTCGGTCATAAAACTTCTCGTCCGAGAGCATGCCGTACTTTACAAATACGCCAATGTCAGACCACTTCTCCTCGTAGCCGGCGCGGTCCTTGCGGAACAGCTCGCCGAGTTTATCAGCCACCTTACGGGTGATGTAGGTGTTGATTTTGCGCACGTTGGCGTCGGCTTGCAGGAAGCTGCGCGACACGTTCAGCGGGATGTCGGGCGAGTCGATAACGCCGTGCAGCAGCATCAGGAATTCGGGCACCACGTCCTTCACCTCGTCGGTGATGAACACCTGGCGCGAGTACAGCTGAATCTTGTTGCGCTGGAATTGCAGCTCGTCCTTCACCTTGGGGAAGTACAAAATGCCCGTCAGGTTAAACGGATAGTCCACGTTCAGGTGAATCCAGAACAGCGGCTCATCCATGCTCATCGGGTACAGCTCCTGGTAGAACTTCTTGTAGTCCTCGTCGGTCAGGTCGGCCGGCTGCTTGGTCCAAATGGGCGTAGTGTCGTTAATCAGCTCACCCTCAAACTCAATCGGGATGGGCAGGAACTTGCAGTACTTGGTGAGGATGGTCCGCAGCCGGGCCTCTTCCAGAAACTCGTCCGAGTCGTCGGCTACGTGCAGCACCACGTCGGTGCCGCGCTCGGCCTTGGCGTGCTCGCCGGTGGGCTCGTCGATGGTGTACTGGGTGCTGCCGTCGCAGGTCCAGTGGGCGGTCAGCGTATCCTCTTTGAACGACTGCGACCAGATTTCAACCTCCTTGGCCACCATGAAAGCCGAGTAGAAGCCCAGGCCGAACTGCCCGATTATTTGGTCCTTAGCCTGCGCATCCTTCTCTTTGTACTTCTCCACAAACTCGGTGGCGCCGGAGAAGGCAATCTGGTTGATGTACTTCTTGATTTCGTCGGCCGTCATGCCCAGGCCGTGGTCCGAAATCGTGATTTTGCGGGCGTCTTTGTCCACGGTCACGCGCACTTTCAGCTCGCCCAGCTCGCCTTTGTATTCGCCCAGCGCGGCCAGGCTCTTCAGCTTCTGGGTAGCATCGACGGCATTGCTGACCAATTCTCGCAGGAAAATCTCGTGGTCAGAATACAAGAACTTCTTGATAATCGGGAAGATGTTCTCGGTATGGATGGAAATGGAGCCGGTTTCGGACATGAGAATAGCAAAAGGAATGAAAACAATAAAAGGCTGACTAACAGGCAGCGCCCGTCAGTCAGCCCCGCGTTTCAAAGGCTGTTCCAATGCGCGGCTAGCTGTCAGGTTGACAGTCATCGGCCGGCGGGCGGCGGTACGGGGCGCGTGGCTCGGCCACCTCGTCGGAGCGGCTGGCCGGGGCACCGTAGCTGCCGTTCCATTCGCGCAGCAGCAGCGGCAGGCGCGGCGAGTCTTCAGTGAGCCAGGCCATCGCGGCCTCGGGCTGGGTAAAAAACTGCACGTCGAACTTGATGTGCAGCGCGGCGGCGGCTAGCACGCCTTCCACCACGTGCTGATTGTACACCCGCCGGGCCGAAAGCACTACTATTACCTGCTGCAACGGCAGCTTGAGCAGGCCGGGCATAAAGTGCGTGCTCATCCACATCTGGTCATACACCGGGATATCGGGCATCGCATTCAGTTCTAGGACTATTCGCGCTACGCCCAGCTGCTGCATGATGTCGCGCAGCTGGGTGAAGGCCTGCTGAAAATGGCGCATACTGCCCCCCGCAGCCCAGGCTACCCGCACCAGATTCAACGGCCCGTCATGCTGAACATATAAATCAGCTATACTGTTAATAATCATAAAGTTGCCTAACTACCTCGTGCACACGGAAGGGCTGCGCAGCCACCGACATTGCACTGAAGCGGCACACTTACGCAAAAGTAGGCGCTTTAGTCTGCGTGCCGAGTAAAAAAATTGTTAATTTCTAAGTTTCTCCCTTCTAACGCACGCGGCGGTATTCTATTTCCTCCACCACGCCCGGCAGCTCCTCGCCCACCGGAAACTCGACCACTAACTTGCGCCGGCTCACCTCCGTGAGGTGCTGCTGGTTGAAGGAAGAGCCGCCTTCCGTGCCGGGGCTTTGGGCCAGCAGCACGTGGGCGCGCACGGTGTAGGTGCCGGTTTCCAGGCGGTCGGGCTGGCCGGGCTGCTGCACGGTAAAGAGGTACGTGCCATCGGCCCGGAACTCGACCCGCAGGTGCGCCACGCCCGCCGCCACCTCCTGGTTTAGCTCGGCCACCTCGGGGTTGTCCATGCGTTCCATAATGTCGGGCGGCACGGTTTGATTGGCCACGAAGCCGATTTGGCGCATCTCCCACTGCCCCAGCAGCAAGGCTGGTACCTGGGCCCGGGCGATAGTAGCCGCCAGCAGGCCAGCGACGACCAAGCTCATCCGACAAAGAACGGGATACCAACTAGTTATTGGCATGTAATAGAAGGGCTAGGAAAAGCGCGGGCACGCCAAGAGAGCAGCCCTGCAATGAGGGCCAGCGGGGCCGCCCGGTGGTAAGACTACCCACAGCGCTAGAAGTTAAGTTGTAACAACGTTGCGAACAGGGAAATATTCTACCCACCTCGGCCGTAACTTTGTCTGGTCGATGCAACCATTGCGCGGCCGCTGGCTCCTTCTTATAAGCTTACCTAGCGCTACTGTGTTGCGGACCGTTTTACGCCCCTACCTCGCTCTGCTGCTGCTGCTCTGCCTCGTGCGGACGCTGCTGCCCGAGGCGTGGGTGCTGGCGCTGCACACCCACAGCCACACCACCGAACTGGCCCCCGTGGGCCGCCCCGCTGGCAAGGAAGTACTCAGCCCCCGCCACACCCACTGCCATGTTGAGCAGTTTTACCAAGTGCCGTTTCAGGCGGCGTTGCCGGTGGGCATGCCCCAGCCCCGCCTGGGCGTGCGCTACCAGCCGCTGGCGGTGCCGGTGCAGCTAGCCGGCTCGGCTACGGCCTTGCGCGGCACGGCCCTGCGCGGCCCGCCGCTGGCCTAGATACTATTTGCCAAATTTATTCGTTTTCTGACGGACTTTCGCCTGGTTATCAAGCCTTAGGCTGATACAACTACTCGCCGCCTGGCCTCCTGAGGCCCGCCGCCCCGATTTTTTCTCTGGTTTGGTTTTAGAGAAAATGCAGACAGACCCTGGCCTTTGGCTGGGGTGTGTTTGCGGGGCGCGGTGGTGGGCGAGTGCGCCGGCCCTGGTGGCCGCACGGCGCGGAGACCCGCCTCTCCCCTTTTTATTTCGCGGTTTCGTATGCTTCGCGCATCTACAGTAGTGCTGCTAGCCAGCACATTGGGTTTTTCATTTTCGGCGGGTGCGCAGGTAGTGCCCGCTATTTCGGCCCGCCCGCGGGCGGCCGCCACCTTTGCCGGGCGCCTCACCGATGCGGCCACCGGCCAGCCCTTGCCCGGGGCCAACGTCATTTTCCCCGACCTCAAGCAGGGCACCGCTACCGATGCGGATGGCCGGTTTAGCTTCAATAACCTGCCCCGCGGTCGGTTTTTGATGCAGGTAACCTCGCTGGGTTATAATACTGTTAATCAGACTATCGACACGGGCAGCGGCCAGCCACTGGAACTGAAGCTAACGGCCTCAGCCACCGAAATCGGGCAGGTGGTGGTCACGGGCGTGAGCCAAGCCACGGAACTGCGCCGCTCGCCGGTGCCCACCACGGTTATCGACCGCACGCGGCTCAATCAGACTTCGGCTACCAACGTTATTGATGCCATTGCCCATACGCCGGGAATCAGCCAGATTACGACCGGTGCGGCCATCAGCAAGCCCGTGGTGCGCGGGCTGGGCTACAACCGCGTAGTGACCCTCAACAACGGTGCCCGGCAGGAAGGCCAGCAGTGGGGCGACGAGCACGGCATTGAGATTGACGAGTTTAGCATCGACCGGGCCGAGATTATCAAGGGGCCGGGCTCCTTGCTGTATGGCTCCGACGCGATGGCGGGCGTCATCAATTTCCTGGCGCCCGACCCCATTGCGGAAGGCCACATCACGGGCTCGGCCACGGCCAACTACCAGACTAACAACCGCCAGCAGGGCTACTCGCTCGAGAACGCGGGCAATATCAATGGCCTCAATTGGCTCGTGCGCGGCACCCGCAAGGTGGCCGGCAGCTACCAGAACCGCTACGACGGCCGCGTTTTCAACTCGGGCTTCAATGAGTGGGACGCCAACGGCTACGTGGGCCTGAACAAAAGCTGGGGCTACTCGCACCTCACCTTCAGCTCGTTCAACCAGAATATCGGCCTAGTGGAGGGCGCGCGCGACAGTGCCAGCGGGCGCTTCCTGCGCGATGTGAACGTGGACGGGCAGGTAGAATCGCGCATTGCCACCGACGGCGAGCTGCGCGGCTACGGCCTCGCCGTGCCGCGCCAGCGCATCAACCACCTGCGCTTCGGCACCGACAACAACTTCATTATCGGCGACCGGGGCGGGCGGCTCACGCTGCAAGTCAACTACCAGCAGAACCTGCGCCGCGAGTTTGGCGACGCGCTGAACCCCAACGAGCCGCAGCTCTACTTCCAGCTGCGCACCGTGGACTACGCGCTGCGCTATTTCCTGCCCGAGCTTAATGGCTGGAACGTGGCCGTGGGCACCACCGGCCTGCGCCAGCAAAACCGCAACCTGGCCACCGAATTCCTCATTCCGGCCTATAATATGACCGAGGGCGGCCTGTTTGGGGTGGTGAAAAAGTCCTTCGGTGGCCTCGACCTCAGCGGCGGCCTGCGCTACGACGTGCGCCGCATTTCGGCCCAAAGCCTGTATCTCGATGGCGACGAGCGCCCCACCGCGCCCACCACGCCGGGTGCCGAAACCAAGTTTCCGGGCTTCGTGAGCACGTTTAACAACTACAGCGGCAGCCTGGGCGCGGCCTACAACCTGAGCGACCGCCTCACGGTGAAGGCCAACATCGCGCGCGGCTTCCGTGCCCCCAACATCGCCGAGCTGGGCTCCAACGGCGAGCACGAGGGCACCATCCGCTACGAGGTGGGCAACGCAGCCTTGAAGGCCGAAACCAGCCTGCAAGTGGATGCCGGCGTGAGCTACACCAGCGAGCACGTCCGCTTCACGGTCGATGCCTTTGAGAACAGCATTTCGAACTACATTTTTGCCCGCCGGGTGCTGAACCAAAGCGGTACCGACTCGCTCGTTTCGACTGGGCCTGATGTGGGCCTCTTCAACTACGTGCAGGGCCAGGCGCGGCTGCTGGGTGGCGAGGTCACGCTCGATTTTCACCCCCACCCGCTCGACTGGCTGCACTTCGAAAACTCGTTTTCGATGGTGCGCGCCCGCCAGCTCGATGTACCCGATGAGCAGCGCTACCTGCCCTTCATCCCCGCCGACCGCCTGCAAAGCGAGCTGCGCGGCAACTTCCGCCGCCAGGGCAAGCGCCTGACCAATGTGTACGCCCGCTTCCAGCTGGAGCAGACCTTCGCCCAAAACCGCTACTTCGCCGCCTTCGACACCGAAACGGCCACGCCGGCCTACACGCTCTTCAACGCCGGCTTGGGCACCGACGTAGCCGACGCCAAGGGCCGCACGCTATTCTCGCTCTACGTCACGGCTAATAACCTCTTCGACGTAGCCTACCAGAGCCACCTCAGCCGCCTCAAGTACGGCGACATCAACTACGCCACCGGCCGGCGCGGGGTCTACAACATCGGTCGCACGCTGAGCGTGAAGGTGGTGGTACCGCTGGCCTTTAAGTAAGCTAGCGCCGGCCAAGAGTAGCCGGCCGGCAACCGCCTTTTTCTGCCAAGAGGTAGCCAGAACAGTATGCCGCCTGTCTATTTTATAATGGGCAGGCGGCATTTTTTATTGGTCCTAATTCAGAGAAGGGCACTTGCCTTCCGATTTAGAGCGTGTTTGGATTTCACTAAAAGCGCCTCTAAAACGTCATGCTGAGCTTGCCGAGGCATCTCTACCGTTTCGTTGAACGACCCAGATGAAACGGTAGAGATGCTTCGGCAAGCTCAGCATGACGTTTTTTAAATTTCTAAACACGCTCTTAGAAACATTGACGAAGCTAGGAACTACGACCCTGGCCAAGTAGCTACGAGCGGGGTGACCGGGGCCGCAGGGCCAGGTAGTCGAGGTAATAGAGGAGCTTAATGGAGAGCGAGTTGTTGTGCGGCGTGTTGATGATGTTGCTCAGATTATCGAAGTAGAGCGGGGTGGCGGCGTTGGCGGCCAGCGAGTTGGTGGCGGCGCTTTTGTAGACCACGCTGAGCTGCGAGCCGGGGGCAAACCACCAGCTGTAGACCGCGTCCACGTTGAAGGCGTTGTAGGTGTTGTCGCGGTTGCGGCGGTAGTCGGCGGGCATTTCCTGGCCGCCGGAGGCCAGCGTCACAAAGTCCTGGTAGCGCACGGTGCTGGTGTAGTGGCGCACCCGCAGCGTGCACGACATGCGGTTGGTGAAGGTGTAGGCCCCTTGCAGCACGTTGGTGACGGTGGCCACGCGGCGACGCCCCAGCAAAATCTGGCCGTCGAACGGCTGGTCGAGTGGCTCCTGCGCGTCGAGGCCGCCGTTCACGTAGCCTATCTGGTTTACCGACAGGCGGTAGTTGAGGCTATAGCCGAAGTTGAGGCGGTTGCTGACGCGGTAGCGCGGGGCCAGCGTGAGGCCGAAACCCTGGCGGCGCGGCCGGGCCAGCCGCTCGTCGAGGGCGTACACGCTGCCGCCGAGACTGGCTTCCAGGCCCAGCTTCTTCCGGAAATCGGTGGTGAGGCCCACGCCCCCGGTCACGTACCCGGGCAGGCGCACCCAGTAGGGGCCTAGGGGCAGGCCAAGCACGGCATCGGCGCGGGGCTCGTAGTAGTCGCGGGTGGCGGGGTTCAGGCCCACGTTGGCGCTCAGGGCCAGCAGGCTGCGGGTGAAGGTGGTGCTGGCCCCGCTCATAAAGCCCATATTCTGGTACTGGGTGGGCCGATAGAGTAGCGAATGCGTGAGGTTGGCCCAGGTCGATAAGCTATTAACCTTCCAGAAGGGCTGGTACTTGTTATAGCTCAGGTACAGGCTCTGGGAGATGTTGTTGTTGCCCAGCAGGATACCTAGGTCGTTGGGATTATAGGTATTCGACTCAATGCCGTGGGAGAGTTGCCAGGTGAAGTTGCCACTGATTTTGCCCGCGTTCAGCTGGTATTTGTAGCCGCTGGGGTCGCTCACGGGGGTTTCCGTGCCGAAGGCCGCGCCGCTGCGGCGCGAGTACACCACCTGCCCATCCAGGGCATAGTCGTTGGCGCGGGTAGCGAGCCGGAATAGGCCGCTCGTCACGTTGGCATCGTAGGTGCGGCCCTGGCGCGTCACGTTGGTGTTGATGAGCGACACGTAGCTGTTGTTCTTCAGGCTCTGGTCGAGCACCACGATGTTATAGTTGCTCAGCGGCTGGGTCAGCACCTGGCGCTCGGCGCCCGTGGCGGAGTCGCGCAGGGTGGCGTACACGTTGTTGCTCACCGCATTGAACACGCCCACGCCCAACCCTTTACGCGTGCGCCCCGATACCTTGGTGGCGTTTAGCAGCCGCGTTTCGGCGGGGTTGCTGACGATGGCCTCGTGCGGGCCGGCCGCCACGTCGTAGAAGCCGATGGGCGTGGCTCCCACCCGGCGCGAGTAAAACAGCCCGCCCTTGTTGAACAGCTCGGTGCCTTCGGTGAAGAACTGCCGGTTTTCCTGAAACTGCACCTCAAAGGGCGAGAGGTTGAGCACCTGGTTGTCGCTCTGCACCTGCCCAAAGTCGGGCACTAGGGTGGCATCCAGGGTAAAGCTTTCGTTGATGCCCCACTTCACGTCGGCCCCGCCGGCAAAGCGGGTGGTGGTGCGGCGCTGCCCATCGGCGCTCACAGGGTTGTTGTTGAGGTAGGCCGATACGTAGGGCGTGAGCGAGAGGCGCAGCGGGGGCCGCAGGTCGCGCAGGCCATCGAGCACGCCCCATTGGTTCACAAAGCCATCCACGGCGGGCTTCACCTCGTTCCAGTAGAAGGTGGCGTTTTCGCGCTTGCGCTGGTGCACCAGGTTCAGGCCCCAGTGCGCCTCGGCGGCGGCGCTGAAGCGGATGGCCGAGTACGGGATGCGCAGCTCGGCCACCCAGCCCGCCTCGGTGAGCACAGTGCGGGCATCCCACACGGCGTTCCAATTAAAATCCTGGCCGCCGGCCGGCGAAAAGCGCATATCGAGCTGCCCGCCGCTGGGCGTCACCCAAAAGCCGTAGCCGTTGAGCTGGTCCTGGTAGGGGTCGAGAAAAATGCCGAAGTAGTCGGAAGCCCCCAGCTCGTCGCGGGCTGACAACTCGTGCAGCACCGAGTCGCGGCTCACGTCAGGCAGTATGGCCCCCACGTACAGCGCGTCGTCGGTGTACAAAATCCGCACCTGGGTTTTATAATGCTCGGGCCGGCCGGGCCGGGGGCGGGCCTCCACAAAGTCGGTGGCGACCGGGGCCAGGAGCCAGGCCGGCTCGTCGAGCACGCCATCGAGCTTGATGGGACCGGCGGCCCGCACGGCGGCCAACTGGCGCTTGGGGGCGGGCTGGGCCGCCGTGGCAAGGGCAGTAGCCGGAGCCGCCGGGCCGGGCGTTTGGGCGGAAGCAACCAGGGCAACGGGCAGCCCGACCAGCAGCAGCAGCAAGCGAAGAAACAAGGGATGAGGGGGGTTAGAAATAGAGTTGCAAAGCTCCCGTTCTCCCTCATGCGCAGCGCTCCATCTAGCCAGGTGGGACGTCCCACCTTACAACTTGGGTCGTGCTACCTCGCTGGGCGGGTAACCCAACTGACTCTTAAACACCCGATTAAAGGTAGACTTCGAATTGAAGCCACTCTCCAGCGCGATGCCCACCAGCGAGTAGTGCGCCCGGCCGGGGTCGGCCAGCAGGCGCAGCGCCTCCTGCACCCGGTAGCCGTTGATGAAGTCGCTGAAGTGCTGGCCGCACCCGGTATTGAGCACCTTGGAGAGTTGGGCGGGGTGCAGCTTGAGGCGCTGGGCCAGCTCGGCCAGGTTCAGGTCGGGCTCGCGCCATGGGGCTTGCTCGGCCATCAGTTGCAGCAGCTTGTCGCGCCAGGGCCGCAGTTCGGGGGCCAGCTCGGCAGGCGGGTTTTCGGCTGGCTGGCTAGGGTGGACCAAGGCAGGCTCTTGGGCCGCCGCACCCGTCGTGGGCTGGGGTGGCGCGGTGCCGGGCAAGGCAACGAGCGGCTCCGGCGCGGCTGGCAGCGGGGCAGCCGCGCTGGCGGTTAGCTCGGGCTCCGGCTGGTCGGGCTCGAAGGCCAGCGGGCTGATGGCGGCCGCGTAGTTGGCTTGCAGCCCCACCGCGGCCAAGCCATAAATCAAGGCACTGCGCAGGCAGAAGGCCAGCCACGCGCCTTGGTCATCGAGCCCAAACACCACGTCGAACCCCGTAAAAAACAGGCTCAGACTCAGCCCCAGTAATTGCAGGATAAATAAGTCGCGCAGGCCCTCGAAGCGCAGCCGCTCCTGGTTCGAGAAGTTGTCGTCGAGGTAGCGGCGGTAGCGGCGGTAGTCGGTGCGCACCCGCAGGCCGTAGCCCAGCAGCAGCCCGTAGCCCAGCAGCGACAACAGCCGGTAAGGGCGCTCCAGACAGTCAATGAGTTGCAGGGCCGCGCCGCCTTGCAGGCGGCTCTGCGGCTGGGCCAGCCACCCGCGCTGCCCCAGCAGGTCGAAGATGGCAATGCCCCCCGCCAGCCCAAACAGGAGCAACGCCAGCAGCAGGTGCTTGCGGGCGGGCCACCAGCGAAAATCCTGATTGGTGAGGCTGCGAAAGTACAGGTAGTAGGCGGGCCCTACGCCGAGCGTGACAACCCAGGGCATATATTGCCACAGCAGGCCGTAGCCATCGGGCCGGTCGGCCCAGCCCGCCACTTGCAGCAGCCGCCGCACCACGGCCAGCGTGGGCAGCAGCAGCAACAAGGCCAGCAGCAGGTCGGGGGCGGTGCGGCGGCGCAGGCCCCGCACCAGCAGGCCCAGCGTGGCTACCGTGCCCGTCACCACGCCCGGCAGCAGCAGGCTGCTGTACACGTTAAACTCAAATACCATACGCTGTGCCTAAAAAGATGCTGCCCACGGGCCTGAATTCTACTGCAATCAAAGGTCGGCAATTAGCTGCTAAGCACCTCAGCGGGGCCGTGCTATCCTCCGCTTTTCTACCGATGGGCCAGCCGCTGGCACCCCGGCTGGCAGCTAGCCCGTACCTGTATAAAATGGGACGCTCTTGCTACTGTGGCCCCGGCTAACGGCCAGCAGTACCTTTCTCCTTCCTGAATTTCGCGCCGGCTCCTTACGTTCAGCTACCGCGCTTACCTGCCCAATCTCATGCCCCACGACCATCATGGCCACTCGCACGCCGGCCACGTGCATGCCGCCCCGCCGGCCGGGGGCAAGTTCAACGCCGCCTTCGCCCTCGGCATTGGGCTGAACCTGGCCTTTGTAGCGGCCGAAATAGTCGGCGGCCTGTGGGCTAACTCGGCTGCCCTGCTCTCCGACGCCGGCCACAACCTGAGCGACGTGCTGAGCCTGGCCCTGGCCTGGGGCGCGGCCTGGCTGGCCGGCCGCCCGGCCACCGGGCGCTACACCTTTGGCTACCGGGGCGCCACCATCCAGGCGGCCTTGCTGAACGCGGCCTTGCTCTACGGGGCGCTGGGCTTCATCCTCTGGGAAACCATCGACCACCTGCGCCACCCCGAGCCCGTGAACAGCCTCGCCGTGATGGGGCTGGCCGGGGCCGGCATCCTGGTTAACGGCTTCACGGCCTGGCTCTTCAGCGCCGGGCAAAAGGGCGACGTGAACGTGCGCGGCGCTTACCTGCACATGCTCACCGATGCCCTGGTGAGCCTGGGCGTGGTAGTGGGCGGGGCCGTTACCTACTTCACGCACTGGACCTGGCTCGACCCCATCATCAGCCTGGGGCTGCTGGTGGTCATTGCCGTGGGCTCGTGGGGGCTGCTGCGCGATACCATCCGGCTGGGCCTGCAAGCCGTGCCCGATGGCATCGACCTGGAGCAGGTGCGCCGGTTTATCCTGGCCCAGCCCGGCGTGCAAAGCCTGCACGACCTGCACATCTGGAGCATGAGCAGCGACGGCCACGACACCGCCCTCATGGCCCACCTGGTGCGCCCCGGTGGCGCCGACGCCGCCTGGCTGGCCAGCCTGTCGGCGGGGCTGTTGCGCGAGTTTCACATCCACCACAGCACCGTGCAGGTCGAGGATGCCCTGCTGCCCGAAGGCTGCCAGAGCGGCTGCGCCGAGCCCGCCCCGGCCCACGCGCACGCCTGAAGCAGTACGGCGGGGCGGCAGCAGGTAGCCAGCATGTTATAAAATCGGACAACCTCCCAAAACCTGAACTATAATGGACTTCGTACGTTGAAGGGCCAGCCAGCTTAGCTGGCCTCTTCTTTATATGAAAAAGCTACTTTTTGGGGCTGCTCTGGCCCTTAGCGCCCTCGCCGCCTCGTCGGCCCACGCCCAAACTACGACCCCTGACCCCGCCCTGCCGGCACCCCAGACGGTGCAGAGCACCCAGGCTACCTACGACCAGCAGCGTGAGCAGCGCAAGATGGCTGACCAGTCGGTTAGCGACAACAAGCGCGCCCTCAAAGAGCAGGAAAACCAGTCCCGCGACCTCAAAAACCAGCTTAAGGCCCAACGCCTGCAAGCCCGGCAGCAGAATGCCCAGCTCAAAATAGAGCGCCAGAATGCTAAAGTGGCCCGCCAGCAGGAAAAAGCCGCCAAAGAGCAAATGAAGCTGCAAAAGCGCGCCGAAAAAGACGCCCGGAAGAACAGCTAAGCCCGCTGACTAACCCTTAGCCCCAGTGGCTGATTTGAAAAAGCTCCGGCCCGCGCCGGAGCTTTTTCTGTTTTGCCCGTATGCTACTTTTCACTGCTTTTTCTTGACTTTCCGCCTCATGGCTGCCAAAAACCCGACCCGCTACTATCCCTTGCACCACTACATCGTGCTGCCGCTCTCGCTGCTGATGGTGGGCTACACCATCCGGCGCTACGTGGGCGTGGCCGGCGACGACTCCGAGATTTCGCGCCTGTGGTTTTCGCTGGCCGCCGTCACGTTGCTGTTTTTTGTGACGCTCGTGATGCTGCGCCAGCACTACGCCCTGTTGCTGCAAGACCGGGTGGCCCGCCTCGAAGTGCGCCAGCGCTATTTTGAAGTGAGCGGCCAGCGCTTTGCGCCCCTCGAAAAGCAATTGACGCTCAAGCAAATTCTTACCCTGCGCCTGGCTGGCGACCAGGAGTTAGCCGCCCTGGCCCAAGCCACGGCCAACGAAAAACTAGACCCCAAGGCTATTTTGGCGCGCATCAACGATTACCAGTTCGACGCCATGCGCGTCTGAAAAGCCCCGCTAGCCTCCTTATTGCTTCCCTGTGTTTCCGAGCTTATGAATGCCTTTTGTGAACGCTTAGCCCTGGCTTACCCGTTTATTCAGGCTCCGATGGCCGGCGTTTCTACCCCCGCGCTGGCACTGGCGGTGTCGGAGGCCGGGGCGCTGGGCTCGCTGGCGACGGGCGCTACTCCCAGCGCCAGCCTGGTAGCCCAGCAAGTAGCTAATCTACAGTCTGCCACTGATAAGCCTTTCAACATCAACGTTTTTTGCCATCAGCCGGCAGTAATCGACCTTGGGCGTAATACCGAGTGGCTGGCTTACCTGCGGCCTTTTTTCGCAGCGCTGGGGAGTGAGCCCCCGGCTAGCCTCTCGGAGGTATACCAGAGCTTTCTCACGAATGAAGAGCTGCTGCGCGTACTGGTGGCGGCGCAGCCCCGGGTGGTGAGCTTCCACTTTGGCTTGCCTACTGCCGCGCAGGCAGCCGCGCTGCGCCAGGCTGGGTGCCTGCTACTCGCCTGCGTTACGTCCGTAGCGGAGGGCCGGGCGGCGGTGGCCCTGGGGGTAGATGGCCTAGTGGCACAAGGCATAGAGGCCGGCGGCCACCGCGGCGTGTTCGACGGCTCAACCGATACCTACGAGCCTGCCCTAGCCCTGACGCGGCAACTGGTGCGGGCCCTGCCGCTGCCCGTTATCACGGCGGGCGGCCTCATGGCGGGGGCCGACGTAGCAGCGGCTATGCGGGCGGGCGCGGTGGCAGCCCAGCTGGGCACCGCCTTTGTGACCTGCCCGGAGTCGGCGGCCAGTGACACTTACCGGGCCGCCCTGCTACACCAGCCACCCCTTCCCACCCAGCTTACCGAAGTAATTTCGGGCCGGCCGGCGCGGGGGCTAGTCAACCGGTTTATGCTGGAGGTGGACCAGCCGGGCCGGCCCGCCGTGGCGCCCTACTCCTATGCTTATGTGGCTGGCAAAGCCTTGGTGGCCGCCGCGCAGCAGGCCGGTGAACCAGGATTTGCCGTACAGTGGGCCGGCACGGGCGCGGGCCGGGCGCGGGCGCTACCCGCGGCCGAACTGGTGCAAGTGCTGGCTGCCGAGCTGCATGCCGCCCTTGCTTCGCCTATTTTTTAACCTTTACCCAGCAAAAGGGAAGCGCTACTCTCTCCCTGGCTGGCCTATTTTGCTTTTCGCTTATGATTCTTTACAACGTCACCACCAGCCTGGAGCCCAGCATCGCCGACGAATGGGTGGCCTACATGCGCGACCACCACATGGCCGAAGTAGTGGGCACCGGCTGCTTTATCCGCAGCCAACTGCTGCGCCTGCTCAACGAGGAGGACAACGGCGTCACGTACGCCTCCCAGTACTATAGCGTCAGTCTCGACCAGCTAGAGGCTTACCAGGAGCACTTTGCCCCCGCCCTGATTAAGGAGATGGATAAGAAGTTTGCGGGCAAGTACCACTCCTTCCGTACCGTACTGGAAGTGGTGGAGTAAGCCGCCGGCTACTTGCCGACGCCCTTGCCTGCCTGCGTAAGTAGCTCGTGCCCAAAGGCCGACTGCTGCCAGCGGGGTGTAAGGCTGGCGTACATCTCCCGGTAGTCGGCCGCCGTGAGGGCCGCACCGAGCGTACACAAAGTGGGCAGTGCCGCCCCAACGGCCGTGTCATGGTAGCGCCGCACATAGCCTTTCAATAGCGTAATGCGGGCTTGCTGAAGCTGCGTTTGCTGCTGCTTCAGCAAGCCCGCCCCCGTGGTGTCGGGCTGGGCCAGCCGGGCCCGGTAGCTTTTGCCCACACCGGCCCGCTGCTCGGCCAGCCCAGCGTCTTCCCTTATCCACTCCTTCCATTGCTGGTCGATGTCGGAGCCGCTCACAGCCACGCTGCTATACACTGGCTGCGTGCCCTTTACCTGCACCCGCTGGTTATCGAGCAGAATATCAGCCAGCTTGGTACTACCCTGGCCCCGGCCAGCATACAGGTAGGTATGCACCGGCTCGGCCAGCTTGCCGCGCAGCACAAACTTTCCTTGCTGCACCGTGGCCGAGTCGATGCGCTTACGCTGGCTGCCGTCGATGAGGTAGATGTGCGTGCCATCGGGCAAGCCGTTGATTTGGCCGGCTACCTCATAGCCAGCGGTTGCCTGGGCCTGGGCGCGCATAGTCAGCCCTGATAAGGGCAGCGCTAGAAACAGAATGGTCAACTTCATGATACCGAGAATAGTTGAGAGCTGAAGATACCGCGCTAGGCACCAAAACGTTACCGCACGCCCGGCACTATTTTCATTTCAAACAGAGTGAAGCTCCACACGTCGGCCCATTCGGCTATCTGGAGCTGCGTGCTTTTGCCGGCGCCGTGGCCGGCGTTCACGTCGATGCGGATGAGCGCAGGGTTGTCGCCGGCCTGGCAGGCTTGCAGCTCGGCGGCAAATTTGAAGGAGTGCGCGGGCACCACGCGGTCGTCGTGGTCGGCGGTGGTAATGAGCGTGGCCGGGTACTGCGTGCCGGGCCGGAGGTTGTGCAAAGGCGAGTAGGCCAGCAGGTTGTGAAACTGCGCCTCGTCGTCGGAGGTGCCGTATTCGGGCGCCCAGTTCCAGCCGATGGTAAACTTCTGGTACCGCAGCATGTCCAGGACGCCCACGGCGGGCAGGGCCACGCGGCACAGCTCGGGCCGCTGCGTCATGATGGCGCCCACGAGCAGGCCCCCGTTAGAGCCGCCCGCGATGGCCAGCCGGGCCGGGCTGGTGTAGCCCTGGGCAAACAGCGTTTCGGCCGCCGCAATGAAGTCTTCGAACACGTTTTGCTTGTGCGGCGTCATGCCGGCCTGGTGCCAGGCCTCGCCGTACTCGCCGCCGCCGCGCAGGTTGGGAATGGCCAGCACGCCGCCCTGCTCCAGCCACAGCACCCGCGCCACCGAGAAGCCCGGCGTCAGCGACACGTTGAAGCCGCCGTAGGCGTAGAGGTAAGTAGGGTTTTGCCCATCCAGCGCCAGCCCCTTTTTGTGGGTGATGAACATCGGGATTTGCGTGCCATCCTTGCTCGGGTAGAATACCTGCGTCGTCACGTAGTCAGCCGGTTGCACGTCCACGCTCGGCGCCTTAAACACCGTGCTCACGTTCGCCGCTGGGTCGTAGTGGTAGATAGTAGTGGGGTAGGTAAACGACGTAAAAGCGTAGTACAGCACCGTATCGGCGCGCCGCCCGCCAAAGCCGCCCGCCGTGCCAATGGCCGGCAGCGCCACATCGTGCCGAAAATCGCCCGCCTCCGAGTACACCCGCACCCGCGAGCTGGCATCGTGCAGGTAGGTAGCCAGCAGGCAGCCCGCCGCCTGGCTGATACCCTCCAGCTTCTCGCTGGTTTCGGGCAGCACGTCGGCCCACGCGCGAGGCTGGCCGGGGGCCACGCGCACCACGCGGTAGTTGGGCGCTTGGTCGTTGGTGTAGAGCAGCAGCTCCTCGCCGAGGCTGCCAACTACGCTCGTCTCGAACTCGTAGCTGGACTGGATGGTGGTCCAGGTGCCGGCCTGGCTGGGGTCGGTGAGGTCGCGCACCAGCAGTTGGTTGCCGTCGCTTTGGCCATCGGTGAGGCTCAGGCAGAGCCAGCGCTCGTCCTCCGTCACGTCCGCAATGCGGAAGCCTAGGGCGCTGGCGGGGTTTTCGTACACCAACTCGTCGGCGCTCTGGGGCGTGCCCAGGCGGTGGTAGTACACCTTGTGAAACTCGTTTTTGCCGGCCAGCGCGGCCTCGCCGGGGCGGGGCGCGTCATAGGCGCTGTAGTAAAAGCCGTCCTTGGCCCAGGCCACGCCCGATACTTTTACCCAATCTAGGGCATCGGGCAGGGGCTGGCGGCTGGCCATATCAAGCAGCCGGATTTGCTGCCAGTCCGAGCCGCCGCCGCTGGTGGTGTAGGCCAGGTAGCGGTGGTTGGGGCTGAAGTGCAGGCCCATGAGCGCCGTGGTGCCATCTTCCGAAAACTGGTTGGGGTCGAGCAGCACCTCGGCCGCTTCCAGCGGCTGGCCCACGGGCACCACGTACACCACGGCCTGGTTTTGCAGGCCATCGTTCTTGCTGAAAATCAGCAGCTCCCCTTCCTGGTGCGGCACGCCGTAGCGCTCGTAGTTCCAGAGCTGGGTGAGGCGCTCGCGCAGCTTGTCGCGAAACGGAATCTGGGCGAGGTAGCCGAAGGTCAGCTCGTTTTCGGTGGCTACCCAGGCGGCGGTTTCGGGCGAGTCGGCGTCTTCGAGCCAACGGTAGGGGTCAGGCACAGGCGTGCCGAAGTATGTATCGAGCTGCGAGTCGCGGCGGGCGGCGGGGTAGGTCAACATCAGGAAAAGGCGGGCGCACTAGGGGCCGGGCACCACGCTGGGCGCGGCGCGCTCCAGCGTAGGTTGCTCAGTAAGAATGTGCTTGTTGGAAATGGTATTGGCGCGCACGGCTTCCTTGCGGGAGGCCGACCGGGACGTGGCCACGCGGCAGCCGGTGGCCAGCAGCCCGGCCAACATTCCGGCCCAGAGAATAGCAGTACGCATGATGGCTAAACAAACGGCCCCGCACCCGAGGTTTTCGGGCGCGGCCAGCCAGGGAGGTTTCAGGCGGTAGCGGCGGGGTCGGGAACGGGGCTGGCGGCGGGGGCGGGAGCGGGGCTGGCGGCGGGGGCGGGGCTGGCCGTCTGCCGGGCTAGGGCCTCGGCTACGCGGCGGGCCACCAGCTCGTCTACCTGCTGGCGCTGCTGGGCCGTGAGGTCGGGATTGGCGCTGGCGGCGCGGCGCAGCTCGCGCACGGTGCGGCCCAGGCTCAGGCGCAGCATGCCGTAGAGCACCAGGCTGAGAATACTGAGAATGAGGGCCAGCGGGGCAAAAATGCGGTTCAGCAACGGCTCGGGAGGGCCAGCGGCCACGCGGGCGGCGGCCGCCACTGGCGCACCGCCCGCCTCGGCTAGCTCGGCCGGCCCGGCCCCGAGGCTGGCGTCAGCCTCGGCCTCGGGGGCGGGCGTGGGGTCGGTGGGCGGCAGGCCGGTTTGCACGTAGTCGGTCAGCTTCTTCTCCAGGGTTTGGAGATTGGCCAGCCGGGCGGGGTCGCGCTGCCGGGCGGGCGACGATTTCAGCTTGCTGATAATGGCCTTGGTGAGCGCCGCCAACCGGGCCGAATTGTCTTTCAAGCCCTTGTAAATCTTACCCTTACCCTCAATGGGCGCGTACAGCACCGAGTAGATGCGCAGGCTGTCGGGCCGCAGGCTGGCGGCCAGGGCGTTGAGGTTGCCGCCCTCGCAGCGCAGCGTGCGCTGGAGCTGCGGCCGGCCCGCATCAGTATACACGTAGCGGGCGGTGGCGCACCAGATTTGCACCTTCGACTCATCGAGCGAGGGCTGGCCCAGGGGCGTTTGGGCGCGGGCGGCCAGCGGCCCCAGCAGCCCGGCCGCCAGCACCAGCCGCCGGTAGCTGGCAAGTTGGTTTTTCATATCACAAGGGGCAACGCGCAGATTAGGGCCGGAAAGTACAACCTGCCCGGCGCATAGTCCCACCGCGGCGGGCGGCGCGGTTATCTTTGTAGGCTTTTAAGCTATTCGTTTATGCATATCGAAGTTCTCAAGTCCAAGATTCACCGCGTCAAAGTGACGCAGGCCGAGCTGCACTACGTGGGCAGCATCACCATTGATGAAGACCTGCTCGACGCGGCCAACATGGTGGAAAACGAGAAGGTGACCGTCGTGAACGTCAACAACGGCGAGCGCCTCGAAACCTACACCATCAAGGGCGCGCGCGGCACGGGCATGATTTGCCTCAACGGCCCCGCCGCCCGCAAGGCCGCCGTGGGCGACATCGTCATCATCATCTCCTACGGCCTCGTCGATTTCAAGGAAGCCCGCGCCCACCAGCCCACCGTCATCTTCCCCGACCAGCACAACCGCCTCAGTGAGTAGGGAGATAGTGAGTGGTGAAGTAGTGAGGCGGTGATTTTCAATTTAGAACCACCTCACCATCTCACCGCTCACCTTTCACCACCTCACCATCTCACCGCATGAAACACCTGCTCACTTTCCTGAAATACGCGCTGCTGCTGGGCATTTCGGGGGCGCTGATGTGGTACGCGGTACGGGGGCAAAACCTGGCCAGCATCGGCCACTACATCCGCACGGCCAACTACTTCTGGCTGGGGCTGTCGCTGCTCATCTCGGCGCTGGGCTACTTCAGCCGCGCCTACCGCTGGCAAATGCAGCTCAACGCCTCCAGCACGCCCGCCCCGTTTTGGAAAGTATACCACGCCATGATGGTCGGCTACCTCGCCAACCTCGTGCTGCCGCGCATGGGCGAGGTCATCCGCTGCTCGGTGCTGCGGCGCACGGCCGGCGTGCCGGTGCAGGTGGCGCTGGGCACCGTGGTCACCGAGCGCGTCATCGACGTGCTGATGCTCTTGAGCCTGCTCGGGGCCACGCTGCTGCTGGATTTCAACACGTTCTGGGGGTTTTTCAACGACAAGCTGCTCGGCGGCAAGGCCGATACCATCGCCCGCAACCCGATGCCGCTCCTCATCGCGGGCGCCATCGGCCTGCTGCTGCTGGCGGGGGTCGGCTACACGCTGTTTCGCAACCTGGAGCGCCTGCGCCAGAACGCGTTGTTCAACAAGGCCACGCTCTTCGTAAAAGGCTTGCTGGCCGGCGTATTCAGCATCCTGAAGCTGGAAAATAAGGGCCTGTTCCTATTCCACACGTTCTTCACCTGGTTCGTCTACTACATCCTGGATTACCTGGCCTTTTTCTGCTTTCCCGAAACCTACGGGCTGGGGGCCAAGGCAGGCTTGGCGGTGCTCACCTTTGGGGCGTTTGGCATGGCCGCGCCGGTCGCGGGCGGCATCGGGCCGTTTCACGTTATGGTGCAGGGCATTTTGCTGGCTTATGGCATCAGCAAGGAAGCCGGCATCGCCTACGCGCTGGTGGTGCACGGGGCCCAAACGCTGCTGGTGGTGCTGCTGGGCGGCATCAGCTTCGTGGCCGTGGCCCTGGCCGACAAGGGCAGCGTAGTAGCCGAAGCCGAGGCCCTGGCCGACGAGCCGCTAACCACCGAGTAGCCAGCCCGGCTAGCATCCCCGGCGCTGGCTTTTGCGTTGAGGCGGGGAGGCTGAGGCAGCCGGCCCGGCTGCCTCCTACCGCTTTCCGCCACTTAACCAACTGCTTACTTATGGAATGGCCTTCGCAATCAACGCTGACTTCCATCGTGCTGCTCGTCGTGGTCGTCGCGATGGTCGTCCTGCGCCGCCGGCGCGCCGAATCCAAAGCCGCCACGGCTGCCTCGGCTAGCCGGCCCAACCTGGTCAGCAACCCGCCGCCCCGGCCCAACATCCCGCTTCAGCGCCAGAGTCTGGCGGGCATTGGCACCGTGGAGCTACCCACCGGCCCTGCCTGGGAGCAGCGCGGCAACCGGCTCTATAACGAGGAGCTGGGCATGGTCATCGTCATCCAGAACCAAGAAGAAGGCATGGCTGGCTACGAGCAAGTGTATCTCGACAGCTACAACGACGTGAACATCCGCGACGCGCCCGCCTGGGAGCGCGGCCCCGAAGTGCTGGGCCAGGTAGCCGGCATCACCGCCGCCCGCACCACCGGGCGCTTTAATAACGGCACGGCAATGGCCACCCGCGACTACATTTTTTTCGCCGAAAACAACACCGTTATCTTCCAGTCGCGCGTGCCCGTCGCACACGCCGACCGCCTGGATTTGCTTGATTACCTGGCTTCCACCTTTCGCAAGGGCTAGCCCGCACAACTGCTTTCTCTATGACCCCGACCGCCGCCAAAATCCTGCCCCGCACGCAGCTCACCGCTACTGTAGCCGCCTGGCGGGCCGCCAGCGAGCGCATCGTCTTCACCAACGGCTGCTTCGACCTGCTGCACCTGGGCCACGTCGACTACCTCGAAAAGGCCCGCGCCCTCGGCGACCGCCTCGTGGTGGGCCTCAACACCGATGCTTCGGTGAGCGCCCTCAAGCCCGGCCGGCCCTTGCAGGATGAGACCTCGCGCGGCCGCATCCTGGCCGCGCTGGCCTTCGTGGATGCCGTGGTGCTGTTTGGCGAGCCCACGCCGTTGCAGCTTATCGAGCTGGTGCAGCCCGACATCCTGGTAAAAGGCGACGACTATGCCATCGCCGGAATTGTGGGCCACGAACTGGTGTTAGCCCGCGGCGGGCAGGTGCTCACCGTGCCGCTCGTGGCTGGCTACAGCACCTCCAATATTGTAAAGAAAATAAGCGCCGGACTGCTCAGTTAACTACGCGCTAGGCCGGCTACTTAGCCCGCCGTTGGCCCGCGCTGGCGTATTTTTGCCCCACACACTGCCTCTTTCCCACCCCTCTCCCCACCCCTACTACCTTGGACATGACCACCTCGATGGCTACTGCCTCCCCTTTCCAGCTCACCGAAGAGCACCTGGCCGTGCAGGCCGCCGCCCGCGACTTTGCCCAGAGCGAGCTGTGGGAAGGCGTGATTGAGCGCGATGAGCACCAGAAATTTCCCGCCGCCCAGGTCAAACGCATGGGCGAGCTCGGCTTCATGGGCATGATGGTGAGCCCCGAATACGGCGGCTCGGGCCTCGATACCATCAGCTACGTGCTGGCGATGGAAGAAATCTCCAAGGTCGATGCCTCGTGCTCGGTCATCATGTCGGTGAACAACTCGCTGGTGTGCTGGGGCCTGGAGAAATACGGCACCGAAGAGCAGAAGCGCAAATACCTGCCCCGCCTGTGCTCGGGCGAAATCATCGGGGCCTTTGCCCTCAGCGAGCCCGAGGCCGGCTCCGACGCCACCAGCCAGCGCACCACCGCCGAGGACATGGGCGACCACTACCTACTCAACGGCACCAAAAACTGGATTACCAACGGCACCACGGCTTCGGTGTACTTGGTTATTGCCCAGACGAACCCCGAGCTGAAGTCGCGCGGCATCAACGTGCTGATTGTGGACAAAGACTCGCCCGGCTTCGTGCAGGGCCCGAAGGAAAACAAGCTCGGCATCCGGGGCTCCGATACCTGCTCACTCATGTTTACCGACGTGAAGGTGCCCAAAGAAAACCGCATCGGCGACGACGGCTTTGGCTTCAAGTTTGCCATGCAGGTGCTGGCGGGCGGCCGCATCGGCATCGCCTCGCAGGCGCTGGGTATTGCCTCCGGCTCACTGGAGCTGAGCATCAAGTACGCCAAGGAGCGCAAAGCCTTCGGCGTGGAAATCGCTAAGCACCAGGCTATCCAGTTCAAGCTGGCCGATATGGCGACCAACATCGAAGCTGCCCGCTTGCTGTGCCTGCAAGCCGCCGCCGACAAAGACAACCACGCCGACTACGCCAAAAGCGGCGCGATGGCCAAGCTCTTCGCTTCTAAAGTGGCCATGGACTCGGCCGTAGAAGCGGTGCAGATTCACGGCGGCTACGGCTTCGTGAAGGAATACCACGTGGAGCGCTTCATGCGTGACGCCAAGATTACCCAGATTTACGAGGGCACTTCCGAAATCCAGAAAATTGTTATTTCCCGGGAGATTCTTAAGTAGCCCGTAACTCTCCAGGTTTTCTACATATTGCACTGAACCCAGGCCGAAGCGGCCTGGGTTTTTTGTTTTACTGAACTTTTTTTAGAATGTATTGTAGTAATTAGTTGAAATTTTAGGTACTTTTGGCAGGGCAGCGGGAATTTTTCCTGAATAAATAACAAAATAGATGGAAGACTACAACAAAGTAATTGAGTCTCTGGGCGTTAGGTATATCAAAGCCAAAAACCTTGTACTTCGCCAAGCCTTCACGGTGCGCAATGCTTATGACGTAGGCAATAATCTCATCCTTCTGCACCAGGGCAAAATTGTTTTTGGCGAAGATGAGGTAGTAGTCGAAGAGGGGGAGTTGCTCTTCTTACCGGGCGGCCGCGCCACCCGCGTGGGCTATGGCCAGAGCGCTGCCACCCGAGTGATTTCCAATGATGATTTAATTACAAATAAGGACCGGTTTTTTACTTCCAACGACAAGCTCGACTACATTGGCGACGCCGAGGAAAGCCACAGCTTCGTGGCATTTGAGGCCAAGGTATTTGACTCGGTCAACTTCTTTGCCTCGCTCGACGTGCCGGCCTTCGTTATCAAGGGCAACACAAAGCTGGCCAACCTGGTCATCAAAATCATTGAGGAATCGATGCAGGACCTGCCGGGCCGCGAGCGCCTCATCAACATCTACACCGAAAACCTGGTGGTGGAAGTGGTGCGCTACATCCTGCGCAACAACCTGTTTGTGGAGCAGTTAGCCACCAACAGTACGTACTTCAAAGACCCACGTCTGATTGACCTTTTCAACTTCATCAAGGAAAACCTCAGCGGCGACCTCTCCAACAAAGTACTGGCGACCGTAGCCAACGTGAGCGAGGACTATGTGGGCCAGTATTTCAAGATGCTGACCAACATTAATCCGCAGGATTACATTGAGTATCAGCGTATGGAGCGGGCAGTTTCGCTGCTGCGTACCACGAAGAAGAGCATCCGCGACATCGGCAAAGAGGTGGGCTACAAGGACACCGCCTACTTCTGCCGCCGCTTCAAGATGATGTTTGGCATCCCGGCCGGCAAGATGCGGCGCCGCGAAACCGCCATGAACATCTAAGACCGCAGATTTAACGGATTTCGCGGATACGCCTGCTAAAGCAGGCTGACTACGTGGCTAGCCCGCGATTGCAGGTTTTATGAAAACGAAAAGAGGATGCTTATTCGAGCATCCTCTTTTCGTTTTCATAAAAACCGTTTTGGCCCGGTAGCCTAAGCAGCTTAAACCACCTGCTCATCCAGCACTTTGTTAGCAGGCCAGCCACGTAGTCAGCCTGCTTTAGCAGGCGTATCCGCGAAATCCGTTTCATCCGTTAAATCTGCGGTCCGGGTGGCAGCTACGGCGGCGGCCAGGAAATGGGGGTCGCGCTCGATGTGGTTGCCTACTACCACCATGTCGGCACCGGCGGCCAGAGCTGCATACACTTTTTCGGCGGTGTTGAGACCGCCGCCTACTATGAGGGGTGTATCGACAGCTTGGCGCACTGCCTTAATCATGGCTGCCGATACGGGCTGCTGCGCGCCGCTACCGCCATCGAGGTACATGAGGCGCAGGCCCAGCTGCTCGCCCGCCATTGCGGTGGCCGCCGCAATCCCGGGCTTATCGTGCGGCAGCGGCGCGGTGCCACTGATATAAGAGGCGGTAGTGGGCCGCCCGCTATCTACCAGCATGTAGCCGGTGGGCAGCAACTGCAAACCGCTCTGCCGCAGGCGCGGGGCCGCTACTACGTGCTGACCAATGAGAAAATCCGGATTACGACCCGAGATGAGTGACAGCAGCAAAATGCCGTCGGCGGCGGGGTCTACGTGCAGCGCGTGGCTCGGAAACAACAGCACCGGCACCTGCGGCGCCTCGGCTTTGAGCAACGCAATAAGGGCAGCCTGGTGCTCGGTAAGCACCAGGCTGCCCCCTACGAGGAAAAAATCAATGGGGTGCTGCTGAGTTAGTTGCAGCAAATGACGCAGGCGCGTCAGCTCAAAATCGTCGGGATCGAGCAGTACGGCCAGTGCTTTGCGCCCGCGCAGCCGCAACTCGGCCAGCTTATCAAGCAAGCGGCTCGCGGGGCGTGAGGGTTTCTTCGTGGTAGGCGGCGTCAGCGGCATCCTGAGCGGCAGAGGTAGCGGGCCAGGTAGCGGGCGGAACCCCTACACTGGCCGATGAGGCTGCAAGGTCGGCATTTTTGCCGGTTTCTTCTTCATGCTTAGGCATAAACTCCTGCACAGCCTTGGTTACCAAGGCTAACGCCACCGCAGCTACCTGCGCTACCACTACACGTCCGGTTTCGCTTTGGGCAAAGGACATCAGCGCCGGCACGATTACGCTACGCTTGGATTGCGGAGTAGGGGCGGCCTCAGTAGCTTCCTCCATATCATCTTCGGCGAAGCTGTCGGAGTGGGGCAGGCGGCGGCTGTCATCGTAAGGACGAGCCTGGTACGAGTTACTTGAAGCGTAGGAATGCGCTGGGCCTTCATCATCGCTGTTGTCTTCACCCAGTTGGCTGGCCTCATTGGCAGCGTAGCCATGCTGGCTGGTGGAGTGAGCCGGAAAATCGGGGTAGTTGCCAAGACCATTGTCGTCAGCATCAGCCTCGTAATGGGCGGCGCTCTGGTCTTTATTGTAGAAGCCATCACCTACCAGCTCATCATCGTCAAACTCCTGATTGTTGTCGTAGGAATAATCGGAGCCCTGGAAGTCGCTGGCAAGGTCGCTCATTTCCTGGTCATTCTCGTCGAAGCCATCGAAGCCAGCATAGTCCTCAAAGTGCGGGCGATGCTTTTTATGCTTTGACTTTTTCTTCTTGCCGCCGCCAAACACCTTGCTTAGCAGCCAGATACCGCCCATGACGCCAGCGCCGACCAGCGCCACTTTGCCGACCTGCACGGTGGTCTCCTTGATTTCTTCTACATCGCCGCGCAAAGCACGCTCGTATTCGAGCTTTTTGCGCTCCAAAAATTCTTTTTCGTCCTCGAACAACGGGTTGGTAGGCTCGGTCATGGTCGTTACAGTTTGCGGGAAAGCCGAAGAAAAAGCAGCCGCCTACGCGCGCTTATCAGATTTATAGATGGTGTTGTTCAGCAGCTTATCAGCCACGCCCTGGAATACTTTTTTATCAACGCCCACGAAGAACAGCACGGCCAGCACGAGGTACAGCGCGGCTACCAGCCCGAAGCCAGCCGATGGACTGTCAAGCACATCGTTGAGCGCAAAACCTAAGTAGAGGGAGCCAAAGATGACGAAGAGGAAACCCAATACCCCCAGTGCTACCCCATGCACCGAGCTTACGAAAACCCCTTTGACTTTTTCCTGGGTTTCGAGCTTGATGATGTCGATGCGGGTATCGAGGTAGCCGGTCAGGTTGCTGATGAGGCTATCGTTGCGCGGCGTTTTGTCGTCGGTCAGGGTGGCCATAGTCGCGGAATTGTTTAGCGAAGAATTGCGGTTAATAAGCTGAGCCGGCAGCAACAGCTTGGCTGGCTAGGGCGTTCTTTACGCAAAACTTGGGGCCAGGGCTGCCTTTCGGCCGGGCTATTCGTTTAAATTTTCGGGACGTGAGTCAGAATCATTACCTGGTGCTGGGGGTGCCACCCACGGCCCCCGCCGCCGACATCAAACGGGCCTACCGCCGCCTCGCCACCGAGCTCCACCCCGACAAGCACGGCGGCGACCGCCACTACGAGGAGCGCTTTAAAGCCGTGGCCGTAGCCTACGGGGTGCTCGGTGATGCCGACCGCCGCGCGCAGTACGACTACCAGCTCCAGCTGGCCACCCGGCGCGCCGAGGAGCAGCGCCGCGCTACGGCCGAAGCGGCCGCCGGCGGCCCCTCGGTGTACAAGATGCCCGGCCAGCCAGCCGCCGCGCCACCCTTGCGCACTCGCCCACCCGCCGGTGCCCGCGAGCGCCACTACCAGCAGCGCGTGCCGCGCCAGCGGGTGCGCTTCAACCGCCAGGATTTTTGGCTGGTGGCGGGCCTCACGTTTCTGATTTTTCTCTTCGGCATCTCGGCCAAAATCGTGATGGACCGCGTGCAGGCCAACCTGTACTACGACGATGCCCGCGCTGCCTTTGCCAAAGGCCAGTGGCCCGAGGCCCTGCGCCAGCTCGATGAAGCCCTGACGCTGCGGGAAGACCACCCGGCGGCCCTGCGCCTGCGTGGGCAGCTGCACCAGGATATCGACCACGACCTGCCCGCCGCCCGCGCCGACTACGAGGCTGCCCTGCTCACCAAGGAAACCCCGCCGCTCCCCCCCGCCGAAACCGCCCGCGTGCTCTACCGCCTCGGCCGCTGCCAGGCCGGCCTGCACCAGCCTACCGCCGCCGAGCTGAGCTACGGCCGCGCCCTGGCCCTCGATACCACCCTGGCCGAGGCCTACTTGGCGCGCGGCGAAAACCGCCTGCTCGACCTGCGCCAGACCCGCCCCGCCCTCCTCGACCTGCGCCGGGGCCACGCCCAGCTGCGGCGCGCCGGCCGCGCCGTGCCGCTAGCCTACCTCCAGGCCGAAGGCGCCGCCCTGGCCCACCTGGCGCGCTACGACGAGGCCCGCGCCGTCTACTTTCAGGCCCTGGAGGCCGCGCCGGAGAATGGCCGTACCTTGTTTTTGCTGGGCCGGCTGGCCCAGCAGGCGGGCGACTCGGCCAGCAGCTGCGAGTTTTTTCGGCGTGGGGCAGTGGCGGGGTACTCTTATGCGGAGCGAGCCGCCGCGCAGTGCCGCTAATGCCTCGGATTATTACTTTCCAGCCAGCTGGTTAGCCCGCCCTAGCGCTGGGTTACCTTTGCGGGCTCACGCATCATCCTTTTTTTCTGCTATGAAAAAAATCTTCCTATCCCTCGGGGTAATAGCCGCACTCAGCGGCTGCAAAAAGAGCGACGAGTCGCCGGCCACTACTACTTCGCGCACCGACCTGCTCACGGCCAAAAGCTGGCGCCTCACCACGGCCACGGTCACGGCCAATGGGGTGCCCATCCCGAGCAGCACCTTGATTCAAGACTGCAACAAGGACGATACCTTTAAATTCAACGCCGACAAAACGTTGGTGCAGGACGCGGGGACCATCAAGTGCAACACCTCCGACCCGCAAACGCAGACTGGCACCTGGTCGCTCAATAGCGACCAAACCAAGCTTACTATCTCGATACCCAACAGCCCGCTCAACGGCGAAGCAGAGGTCAGGGAGCTAACACCTACTACCTTACGCATCTACGGCACCCCGTCCTTCGCTGGCTTGCCGCTTACGCTCGACGTTACGTTCGGCCCTAACTAATCCCGGCTGGCTCACCCGCTTTGGGTGCAGCGCGGGCCAGTGCTACGCTGCACCCAGGGCGGGCGAGCCCCAGCCGCCAGGGTGCCGGCCGCAGCATCCCTGGCTAGCCTATATTCTGGGGAGGTGAGGTAGCGGACAGGTAGTGCACACTACTTTTGCAGTATCTTATTATTGCTTCACCTTTCTTCTGCATGAAAAAACTTCTTCTCCTTACCCTGGGCTTAGCGGCGCTAAGCGCTTGCAAAAAGAACAACGATAATGCGCCGGCTACCCCGGGCAGTGCCGATTTGCTGGTGGCCAAAAACTGGCAGGTAACGGCTCAAACCTACTCGGTTTCAAGTGCGGTGCTCAACGGTGGGGCGCCACTCACTACGGACGTCTACGCGACCTACTATACCACTCCCTGCCGGGCCGATAACTTCATCACTTTCAACAGCAACAACACACTGCTGGCCGATGAAGGCGCGCTCAAGTGCAGCGCTGCCGACCCGCAGACGAAGAGTGGGACCTGGAGCTTCAACAGCGATAAGACGAAGTTAACGATGGCCGACCCCAGCACGGGCGGCACCCCCGTGCCCTTCGACATAATTACCCTGTCGGCCAGCACCTTACGCCTACGCAACACCATTGTTACCAACGGCGGCGTGGTAATTACCAACGTGAACGAGATTACGTTCACCGCTAAGTAACCCGGGCTACAGGCCAATAAAAAGGGACTTGCTCACGCAGAGCAAGTCCCCTTTTTGCTAGCCCGGTAGCTACTTACACGGCACTGGCTGGCACGCCCGCCAGCGCCGCCGCGATGAGCTGCGCGTGGTGCCGCCCATTCTCGATAAACCACCGGCTGGTGGCCAGCCCGCCGCACACCGTGCCGGCTACGTACACGCCGGGCCGGGCGCTCTCGTGGGTGGCGGGGTCGAAAATCGGTGGCTTGGCGAGGTCGCTTTCATCGAGCGGCAGGGCCAGCGCGTCGATAAGCAGCGAGTAGTCGGGCCGGTAGCCGGTGAGGGCGTACACGTAGTCGGCCCGGATGCTGCGCGGGCCCTCGGAAGTGGTCACCTCCACCGTGGTGGGCGTGATGCCGTCGATAACGGTGTTGAAGTATGCCGTAATGCGGCCTTCCTTGATGCGGTTGAGCAGGTCGGGCCGAATCCAGTACTTCACGCTCTCCGACACCTCGGGGCCGCGCACCACCAGCGTCACGCGGGCCCCCGAGCGCACCAGCGACAAAGCCGCTTTGGCCGACGAGTTTTTGGCGCCCACCACCACCACGTCTTGCCCGGTGTGGGCGTAGGGCTCTTTGTAGTAGTGATTTACGTGGGGCAGGTCTTCGCCGGGAATTCCCATTTTATTGGGCACGTCGAAGAAGCCAGTAGCCACCACTACGGCGGCGGCCGCAATTTCGCCCTTGCTGGTTTCCACCACGAAGTCACCGGCCTGGCCGCGCAGGCCCGTTACGCGCTCATAGAGACGCAGGTCGAGCTTTTCGGCCGCCGACACGCGCTGGTAGTAGTCGAGGGCGTCTTCGCGGTGGGGCTTGTAGGCAGCCATCGGGAAAGGGTGGCCGCCGATTTCGAGCAGCTCGGGCGTCGAGAAGAATTCCATCTGGGTAGGGTAGCCCACGATGGAATTCACGAGCGCGCCCTTATCGACCACCGCCACGGTGAGGCCACGGCGCTGAAGCTCAATGGCGCAGGCCAGCCCCACGGGGCCGGCCCCGATTACAACGGCATCTAACATATCAAGTAGCAATGAGCAAGTAGCAATTCTCTTGCTTAACCAACGGCCAGCCGGCAGGTTGGGTTCTTGTGCTGAACTTTACGGGGATAATCAGCCGCCCTTATCGCCCAGCTACCCGGCTGCTACCTGATAATTGTTGATTGATACCTGAACCCATGCGCCACTGTGACCTGTGCGGAGCCACCCGCTTCGAGCCCCTACCCTTCTATTATATCTTTGACGGCCAGCGCTTGCAAGGCACCCGCTGCGTGAGCTGCGACCTGGCCTTTCTGGACCCGCAGCCCACGCCCGCGCAGCTCGAAAAGCTGTATGGCAAGGAATATTTCACGGACCGGCCCAACTACGACCGCACCGAGAAGGACAAGGCCTTTATCGAAGAAGGCAAGGCGCTGGACTTAAGCAAGGTGCAGGAAGACAAGTTTACGCGCTACATGCAACAGCATTACCCCGGCCGCCGGTTTCGGTACCTGGAGGTGGGCTGCGGCCCCGGCTACACCCTCAAAAGCCTGCAAAGCCTGGGCTGGGAAACCCACGGCCTCGAAATATCGGCCCACGCCGCCGACTACGCCCGCCGTGAACTGGGCCTGCCCGTGGTGACCGGCAACATCGAAACCACCGAGGACTTCCGCGAAAGCCAGTTTGACCTCGCCTACCTCGGCGATGTGCTGGAGCACCTGCTGTCGCCGGCGGCGGCCATCCGCAAGTTTGGCCACATTCTGGCGCCCGGCGGGCTGCTGGTGCTGGCCTTGCCCAGCGTCACCAACCTGCCGAGCATGCGGCTGGGCTTTGCCGCCTACAAAACGCTGGGCCGCCAGCGCCGCATGGACATTCCGCCCTATCACCTCTACGAGTTCACGCCGAATACCATCCGCAAGATGCTGGCTAAGAACGGCTTTTCAGTGGTCGATTTGCTGAACCCGGTGAAGGCGCCCGCCAATATCCGGCTAGGGGGCAACGTGGTGGAGCAAGCCGCTAAGCTCGGCACGCAGTACCCCACCTACTGGCTCAACAAGCTCACCGGCCGCTTCGGCGACCGCATGTTTGTGGTAGCCAAAAACGAGAAGGCGCAGTAGCGTGGCCGCTGCGAGTCCGCGAGTGACCACGGCAATTCCGCGCAGCTACTCGCGGACTCGCAGTGGCCACGCTACTTACTTCTTGCGCAGGGCCTTTAGCGCGCCGGTGCTCCACAGGGCCACGCCCATCAGTACGGGCTGGCCGAATAGCCGGGCCAGCCGCTTGCCATCGGTGTCGAGGTTGAAGGCCGAAATGTGGTGCGTGTACTGGTGAATGTTGCCCGGAAAAATAGCCGCGTAAAACGCCGCCAGGCCCAGGCCCATGCGCACCCGGTTTTTGCCCTTCAGGAAAATGAGCGCCAGCCCCAGACCGATTTCAACCACGCCCGAGAGTAGCACCACGGTGTCCTTGTCCAGCGGCACAAAGTCGGGCACCTGGGCCTGAAAATCCTGGCGCACAAAGGTGAGGTGGCCCGTGCCAGCCGCCACCATGAAAGAGCCGAGCAGGCAGCGGGCGACATCCTGGAGCGGGGTAGTTTTGGTAGCGGGCAGCTGGGCCAGCCGGCGAAGAGTAGTTTCCATCGCCTAGCATACGGCTAGCCGGCCGCCAGGGTGCCACCGGGGCCGCTAGCTCACGGCCAGCACCTGCACCGCCTTGCCGTTGAAAACGACCTCCTCGCCCGCCCGCCGCCCATGCAGCGCGGCCGCCAGCGGCGCCGCTGGCGACACGGCCATAAACTCCTGCCCCTCGGCCGTGGCCAGCCGCCCCGCGCTGATGCTCAGGTAGAACAGCCCCAGGCTGGTGCTAGCCAGCGCGCCCAGCCGCACGGTGTCGGCGGCTAGCTCGGGGTTAATTTTTTGCAGGGCCCCGAGTAGCTGCTGGGCCTCGTAGAGCTGGGCGGCGTGGCGGTCGCGCTCTTGCTGGGCCATGGCGCGGCCGGTTTCGTACTTGTCGCCGGCACTGCTCTTGGTTTCGGAGTTGCTCGACTCCTGGGCGGCGGCCATGCCGGCGCGGGCCGCATCGAGGCGGGTTTGCACGTAGGCGAGGCAGGCGGCGTGGAGGGCGAGTTTGGGAAGCGGCATTTAATTGCTTTTTTGCATTTTTTGGGCTTCTTTCAAAGAAGTTACTTCTGCCCTTATTTCCTCTATTTTATTGGCATTTTTAGCTGTCACCAATGTATTTACAACAAATGTGATTATACTTATGAATGAGGCAACTATTATTCCAAAAATCTGAATTCCGCGCAAAAAATTAGCTTTCCCTTTCTCCTTACCTTCTTCTATAAGAGCTTGTTGCAGTAAAGCTTGAGCACCTTCTGGTGTACATTCAACTACAAAAGGGCGCTTGTCTCTTTGCACAAATGCGAAGCCGCGACCCTTTAGAAGGTGCGCTGCCTGCATTACTTCGTCTTTATCCAACTGCAATGAAGTAGACAGTTCATCTATGTTAGGAAATTTTTGAACACTAGGGACATCGTATACTTTTTCTAGGACACGATGCTGATTCAGGTAAAGCTTAGGCACAAAGATTTGAGCGATGTTCATTGCATCTTAAATTTTCTGGTTAACACCCAAAAAAGCTGACACTCATCTACTAGTGGGCCTTCAGCCAGTTATCGCCGGTGCCCACTTCCACCTCCAGCGGCACGCCGTGGGGCAGCAGCAGCGCCGTGGTCATCAGCTCGCGGATTTTCGGCGTCACGTACTCCACTTCCTCGCGCACGGCGTCGAACACGAGTTCGTCGTGCACTTGCAGTATCATCTTGGTGCCGAGCTTCTCTTCGATAAGCCAGTCGTGGATGTTAATCATCGCCATCTTGATGATATCGGCGGCCGTGCCCTGGATGGGGGCGTTGATGGCGTTGCGCTCGGTGTAGCCGCGTAGCGTGGCGTTGCGCGAGTTGATGTCGCGCAGGTAGCGGCGGCGCTTGAGCAGGGTTTCGGCGTATTCCAGCTCGCGGGCGCGGTTGATACTGTCGTCCATGAACTGCTTCACGCTCGGAAACTCCTGGAAGTAGGTGTCGATAATATCCGTGGCTTCCTTGCGGCTGATGCCGATGCGCTGGGCCAGCCCAAAGGCCGAGATACCGTAGATGATGCCGAAGTTCACGGTCTTGGCCTTGCGGCGCATTTCGCCGTCTACCTCGCTCAGCGGCACTTTAAAGACCTTACTGGCCGTGCTGGTATGCACGTCCTGCCCTAACCGGAAAGCCTCAATCATGGTTTTATCGCCCGAAAAGTCGGCCATGATGCGCAGCTCCACCTGCGAGTAGTCGGCGGCCAGCAGGATGTGGTTTTCATCGCGCGGCACGAAGGCCTTGCGGATTTCGCGGCCCTTCTCCGTGCGGATAGGAATGTTCTGGAGGTTGGGATTGGTCGAAGACAAACGCCCGGTGGCCGTAACTGCCTGGTTGAAAGTAGTATGCACGCGGCCGTCGCCGCACACGAGCTGCGGCAGCGCCTCCACGTAGGTACTGCGCAGCTTGCTAAGCTGCCGATACTCCAGGATGAGGCCGGCGATGGGATTGTCGGTAGCCAGCTGGCTCAGGATTTCCTCGCCGGTGGCGTACTGGCCGGTTTTGGTTTTCTTGATTTTGCCCCGGCCGATGTCCATTTTATCAAACAGCACCTCACCCAACTGCTTGGGCGAGCCGATATTGAACTCCTGCCCGGCTTCTTTAAAAATCTGCGTTTCCAGCTCCTGCACGTAGCCTTGCAGCTCGGCCGAGTACTCGTTCATGGCATTGGAGTCAATGCGCACGCCCTCGTGCTCGATGTCGGCCAGCACCGGCACCAGCGGGTTTTCCACGTCGTTGAGCAGGCCCAGCAGGCCCAGCTCCTTCAGCATGGGCTCGAAGACATGGCGCAGCTGCAAGGTCACGTCGGCGTCTTCGCAGGCGTAGTCGCTCACGAGGGCCGGGTCGAGGTCGGCCATCGTCTTCTGGTTCTTGCCTTTGGGGCCAATGAGGTCCGTGATGGGCACCGGCGTGTAGTGCAGGTAGGTTTCGGCTAGCACGTCCATGTTGTGGCGCATGTCGGGCTCGATGAGGTAGTGCGCCAGCATGGTGTCGAAGAACGGCCCCGCCACCCGCACGTCGTAGTTCTTGAGAATCAGCAGGTCATACTTGATGTTCTGCCCGATTTTCACAATCGTCTTGTGCTCAAAAAACGGCCGAAACTCCTCCACCAGCGCCTGGCTGGCCTCGGCGTCATCGCTGGGCACCGGCACGTAGTACGCCTCGCCCGCGTGCCAGCTAAAGCTCAGGCCCACCAGCCGCGCCGTCATGGTATTGAGCCCGGTAGTTTCGGTGTCGAAGCTCACTTCGGCTTGCTGCAACATGAACTCCAGCAGCGACTTGCGCAGCTCCGGCGTGGCTACCAAGTGGTAGTTGTGCGGCACGTCGGCCAGGGTTTTGGTGGGGCCGTGGTAGTAGTCGCCGGCCTCGCCGGGAGCAAATTCGCCGTTCTCGGCGGCATTGACCACCGCCGCGCTGCCCTCACCAAAGAGCGAGCCCTGTGCGCTCGGCGCGGCCACCTTGGGGCGGCGCGCCCCGCGCCCCACTGGCCCGGCCGGGGCGCGGCCGGCGGCGCTGCTGCTGGCACTTTCGCCCAGCACGCGGGCGGCTAGCTGCCGAAATTCCAACTCCTCAAACAGCTCGCGCAGGCGCGCCGCATCGGGCGCATCCATCACGAGCTTATCAGCCTCAAACTCGATGGGTACGTTGACGTGAATCGTGGCTAGCTCCTTGCTCAGCAGGCCCTGCTCGGCAAAGTTGCGCACGTTTTCCTGCTGCTTGCCCTTGAGCTTATCGGAGTTGGCAATCAGGTTTTCGACCGAGCCGTACTGCTTGATGAGCGCCTTGGCCGTCTTCTCGCCAATGCCCGGGATGCCCGGGATATTGTCGCTGGCATCGCCCTGCAAGCCCAGAATATCAATCACTTGCTCGGTGCGCTCAATCTCGAAGCGCTCCAGCACGTGCTGCACATCGAGCACCTCGGCCGCGTTGCCCATGAAGGCGGGGCGGTAGATTTTGATGTGCTCGGTCACGAGCTGGCAGTAGTCCTTGTCGGGCGTCATCATAAACACCTCGAAGCCCTCCTTCTCGGCCTTCTGGGCCAGGGTACCAATCACATCATCGGCCTCGTAGCCGGCCATCAGCAGCACCGGAATGTGGAAGGCGTCGATGATTTGCTTGATGTACGGGATGGCAATGCCGATGTCCTCGGGCATGGCCGGGCGGTTGGCCTTGTAGTTCTCGTCTTTCTCGTGCCGGAAGGTCTTGCCCGAGTCGAAGCACACGCCCAGGTGGGTGGGCTTTTCCTTGAGCAGCACCTCCACCAGCGTGTTGGTAAAGCCCAGGATGGCCCCGATATTCATGCCCTTCGAGTTGACGCGGGGGTTTTTGGCAAAGGCAAAGTGCGAGCGGTAGATGAGGGCAAAAGCGTCGAGCAGGAATAGCTTTTTGGCGGGAGCAGCGGCGGTATCGGACATAGGTGACAAGGTACGGAATACCGCTAAAAACCGCCGGAGTGCGCTGGCAGCGGCCGCCCCGGCTAAGCTGGTTGGCAACCGCCAGCTTATGTTTGCAACTCCCATTTAGCCAGCCTATTCAACAGCACTATGCTTCGCAAGAATCAGCAGCGGGCCCGCACGGCCCGTCTTATTTTTCTACTGCTCGCGCTCGACACGGGTGGCCTCGTGCTGCTGAGTGTCCTGGCGCAGTTTCGGCCCGAGTGGGCCCGCGACGTGGCGGGCATCAGCTATCACCTCGTGGCGGCGCTGTACTATTTGTTTGCCCTGCTGAACTTTGTCTCTGTTCTGCTGATAATTGCCGGGTACGTAACTCTGATTATGTGGCTGCGCCGGGCTTATTACAACCTGCATCAGCTGCCCGACATCCGGCCCGATTATTCCGATGGCTGGGCCGCCGGGGCCTGGTTTGTCCCCTTCATCAACTTCTGGCGGCCCTACACCATCATGCGCGAGGTATGGCAAGACACCCAGCGGGCAGCGCTGGGGCGCATTGTGGTGCCCAGTACCCTGGTGGGTTGGTGGTGGGTCGCCTCTGTGCTGAAGCTGATTATCGCCCGCATCACCTGGCACATGGGCAGCTCGTTTGATAGCGACACCTTTACCCAGGAAGACATGCTGGCCACTTCCCTCGATGCGGGCGCGCAGCTTATTGCCGCCGTACTTACCTGGCAGGTCATTGGCCGGGCATCCGCCTTCGAGGAGGAGCTGGCTCTACGCCAACGGATAAACCAGCTGGGCCAGCCGCTGACGCTCCCCGTTTCGCACCAAACCGACCAGTCCGATTACCGAATGGAGGAAGGCTATTAATCTACAGCCTCTTACTCAACTCAAAACGGCCGGCCCGGTGCAACGAAGCACTGAGCCGGCCGTTTTGAGTATCAGTAGACTAGCTATCTTAGAAGTTGGGCGACAGCGAGTACTTGTGGTAGAAGTCGTCGATGATTTTCACGGCCTCGCTGGCATCGTCCACGATGTGCACCAGGTCCATATCCTCGGCCGAGATGTTGCGCTCCTCGCCCAGCATCACGTCCTCAATCCACTTAAAGAGGCCGCCCCAGTAGGCCGAGCCCACGAGCACGATGGGGAAGCGCCCGATTTTCTTGGTTTGAATGAGGGTGAGCGCCTCAAACAGCTCGTCGATGGTGCCGAAGCCGCCGGGCATCCCCACGAAGGCCTGCGCGTACTTCACAAACATCACTTTGCGCACGAAAAAGTAATCGAAGTCGATGCACTTATCCTGGTCGATGTAAATGTTGTGCGTCTGCTCGAAGGGCAACTCGATGTTGAGGCCCACCGACTTGCCGCCCTCGGCGCGGGCGCCTTTGTTGCCGGCTTCCATGATGCCGGGGCCGCCACCCGTGATGACGCCGTAGCCGTGGCGCACGAGCTTGGAGGCGATTTCTTCGGCTAGCTTGTAATACTGGTTGTCGGGCTTGGTGCGGGCCGAGCCGAAGATGCTCACGCAGGGGCCGATTTTGGACATCTTCTCGAAGCCCTCCACGAATTCGGCCATCACCTTGAAAATCTGCCAGCTATCGGCGATTTTAATCTCGTTCCAGTCCTTGTCGACGAAGGCTTTGCGGATGCGCTGCTCGTCGGGGTCAGTACCGGTTTTGGCTAGGCCGCCGGTTTGCTGGCGCAGCTCGGTGATGCTAGTGAGCTTGTTATCATTAACGTTGGGCTGCACGATGGTCTTGCCGGAGCCCGCGTTCAGGGTTTCGTCGGAAGACTTGGTTTTACTGGTTTTCTTGAGTTTTGACATGAGTGCCAGGGTGGGGAAAAACGAAACCGCCCCGGCTCAGAAAGCGGGGCGGCCAAAAATTAAGGCGGCGAATATAACGGCAGTAGCGCGGACTTTCAGTCCGCGAGTCGAATAGGCTCCCCACAGACTGTTTGGGCCCACGAACTGGCGGACTAAAAACTGGCGCTACTTCGCCCGAATGGCGATAACGGGGTCGAGGTTAGCCGCCATCAAGGCCGGGATAATGCCCGCCAGGATGCCGATGCCAATCGACACCATGAGGCCCAGCGAGATGTTGCCCGCACTCAGCGTGAGCGCCAGCGCATCCTGCGGCACGATGGTGATGAGCCAGACCAGGAAGATGCCCGCCGCACCGCCCAGCAGGCACAGAAACACGGCCTCGAACAGGAATTGAAACAGGATAAAGTAGTTTTTAGCTCCCAGCGACTTCTGAATCCCGATGATACTCGTGCGCTCGCGCACCGACACAAACATGATGTTGGCGATGCCGAAGCCGCCCACCACCATCGCAAAGGACCCGATGATGGCGCCCGCTATCCCAATGATATTGAAGAGCTTGCCAATCATGTCGGCCAGCATCTCGGGGCGGTTCAGGGCAAAGTTGTCTTCCTCGCGGGGCTTGAGTCCGCGGATGATGCGCATGTCGCCCTGCATCTCGGCTTCCAGGTTGAGCAGGCCGGGGTCGTCGTCGCGGCCCTTCACGGCGAGCGAGGGCGAGGGGCCGCTCATGCCGGTGCTGCTGAGGGCAAAGATGCTGGCGAACGAGCCGTAGGGAATCAGGCAGTTGGCGTCGTTGCTGGGGGTATCGAGCAGCTTTTTACCCTCCTTTTTCATCACGCCGATAACGGTGAAGTAGCGGCCGTGCGTTTTGAACTGCCGGCCCACGGGCTCGCCCTGCGGGTAGAGGTTTTCGGCGATGGTGGCCCCGATGATGGCCACCGGCCGGCCGCCGTCCATTTCCTGCTGCGTGAAGTAACGGCCCTGCTCAATGGGCACGTTCGAGACGTTGCGGTACTCGTAGCTTACGCCCTGCAAGGCACAGTCGCTCACCGAGTTGACACCGTTCTTAAACGTGTTGCCGCTCTTGGCTACGAAGATGGCGATGCCGTTTTGGCTGCTGGCGGGCAGCATCCGCTGGAGCTGCCGAAACTCGCGCACCGTGGGCACGGGGCGGTTGAAGTACTTCCACCACGGCTGGTTGGGCTCAAATACCCAGGGCCACTTGCCCACGTATATCACCTTGTCGCCCAGAAAGTTCATGCTGGCCCGCACGTTGGACTCCAGCGAATCGACCACCATAAATACGGCGATGATGGAGAAAATACCCACCGTGACGCCCAGCAGCGACAAGATGGTGCGCAACAGGTTGGCTCGCAACGCCTGCCAAGCAAAGGCGAAGCTTTCGAGCACGAGGCGAATGGTCAGGAACATGGGGAAGGCGCGGTTTGAACCGCTAAATAACGGCAAGCCAGCCACGTTGCCCACCGCACCGAATGGCTACCAGCTTATTTTCTCTTATCTGCCGGGAGCGACCCGTAAAGGTATCAACATTTTAAAAACAAACCCGTACCTTTGCCCCCCGAATTTTCGGTAACTTCCCCCTAGTACTGCCCATCATGGCGATGAAACTGCATGAGTTCAAGTTCGAACTCCCCGAAGAGCTGATTGCCAGTCACCCTGCCCGCCACCGCGACGAATCGCGCCTGATGGTGGTACACCGCGCTACCGGCCAGATTGAACACAAGATGTTCAAAGACATCCTGGACTACTTCGTGGAAGGTGACGTCTTCGTTTTCAACGATACTAAAGTATTTCCGGCCCGCATGTACGGGCAAAAGGAGCGCACCGGCGCCCAGATTGAAGTATTCCTGCTTCGCGAGCTGAACAAGGAAGGCCGCCTGTGGGACGTGCTGGTGGACCCCGCCCGCAAAATCCGGGTCGGCAACAAGCTGTATTTCGGCGATTCCGACATCGTAGCCGAGGTAATTGACAACACCACCTCGCGCGGCCGCACCATCAAGTTCCTGTTTGACGGCACCGACGAGGAATTCCGCAAGGCGCTCTACGAGCTGGGCGAAACGCCCGTGCCCAAGGAGGTGCTGAAACGCGAAACCGAGCCCGCCGACAAGGAGCGCTACCAGACCATTTTTGCCGAGAACATCGGCGCCGTGGCGGCCCCCAGCGCTGGCCTTCACTTCTCCCGTGAGGTGATGAAGCGCATGGAAATCAAGGGCGTAGAGAAAGCCTACATTACGCTGCACGTGGGCCTCGGCACCTACCGCAACGTGGACGTGGAGGACCTCACCAAGCACAAGATGGACTCGGAGCAGTTCTTCGTGAACGCCGACGCCGTGAAGGTGGTCAACAAGGCGATGGACACCAAAAAGCAGGTGTGCGCCATTGGCACCACTACCATGCGCGCCCTCGACGCCTCGGTGTCGGCCAGCAGCCGCATTAAGGTGACTTCGGGCTGGAACGACAAGTTCATCTACCCGCCCTACGATTTCAAAATCGCTAACTCACTGCTTACCAACTTCCACCTGCCCGAAAGCACGCTGGTAATGATGGCCTCGGCCTTCGCCGGCTACAAGCTGCTGATGGAAGCCTACCAGGAAGCCATCAAGGAAAAGTACCGTTTCTTCGCCTTCGGCGACGCGATGCTGATTCTGTAAATTGCCTTTGGCACTTGGTTTGAAGTGTTAAAAGAGAGTGCCCCGTCGCCGAGTCTGGCGCCGGGGCGCTTTTTTTGTGTCCCTCACTCAGCCCTGGCTATGCCCACTTTTCCACCCGATAATTCTTTCCCCGAAGCTCCCCGCTACGCCATCCTGGTGGCCGGCGGCAGCGGGCTGCGCATGGGGGCCGACCGGCCCAAGCAGTTTCTATTGCTGCGCGGCGAGCCGGTGCTATTGCACACGCTGCGGCGCTTTGCCGAGCCGGCGCTAGGCATCGCCCAAACAATAGTGGTGCTGCCCGCCGACCAAATTGCCTTCTGGCAGCAGCTTTGCGCCGAGCACCATGTGGCCATTCCGCACACGCTGGTGGCGGGCGGGGCCAGCCGCTGGGCCTCGGTGAAGGCCGGGCTGGCCGCGCTGCCCGCCGAGCCCCCAACGGGGGCGCTGGTGGCGGTGCACGATGGCGTGCGCCCGCTCGTGCCGCAGTCGGTGATTGAGGCGACTTACCAAGCGGCGGCCAGCCACGGCGCGGCCGCCGCCGCCGTGCCGCCCAAAGACTCGGTGCGGTTGCTGGGCGCGGCCGGCTCCTCCCCGCTCGACCGCCGCCGCCTGCGCCTCATGCAAACGCCCCAAACCTTCGACCTGGCCCTGCTGCGCCGCGCCTACCGCCTGCCCGAGCTACCCACCTTCACCGACGATGCCAGCGTGGTCGATGACCTGCACCCCGTGCAACTGGTGGAGGGCGACTACCGCAACCTCAAAATCACGACGCCCGAAGACCTGCTACTAGCCCAGGCCCTGACCGCAGATTTAACGGATTAAACGGATTTCGCGGATACGCTTGCTCTGCAAGCTGACTACGCGGACGACTGCGACGACAGAAAAGAGGCCGCCCAAATGAGCGGCCTCTTTTCTGTTATCGTCCAAATCTAAGCGCGGTTATAAAATCCCGCGTAGTCAGCTTGCGGAGCAAGCGTATCCGCGAAATCCGTTTCATCCGTTAAATCTGCGGTTAGCGGAGGTAGATGGTGCGGGTGCGGCCGTTGATGGTTACCGAGGCGATGTTGTCGCAGGCGGCGGTGCCGCTGGGGTCATAGTTGAGCAGCATGGCGCTCGACTTGGCATTGGTGATTTCGATGGTGCCAGCCACGAAATGGCGGGCGCAGCCCAGCGTGAATTTCTTAATGAGCGGGCTCTGAATGGTGGCCGTGTAGGTGACCTGGCGGCGGTTGGTGCCCGTGAGCGAGCCGGTGATGCTGTAAGCATCGTCCAGAATGGTGCGGGTGCCAAAGCCCGCGGTGCGAACGTAGCGGCGCTGCGACGACCACGCGGTGGTGCCGCCATTGTTGGCGAAGATGATGCTGGCATTCTGCACGCTCAGGTCAAATGAGCCAGCCCCAAGGCTGGTGATGACGCGGGTGCCCAGGTGCTGGTTGTCGTTGACGAAGTAGTTGGTACGGTTGATGGTGACCACTGCCCCCGCCTGCCGGTAGGGGCCGCTGAAAACGGCCGTAAGCTGGCCCCGGCGGTAGCGACCATCGGCGCACAGGCAGTTGGTGGGGCCGAAGTCGAGGGTGAGGGTACGGGTTTGGGCGTTGTAAGTGCGGGTGAAGCAGCTGGCCGTGAGGCTACGCAATTCGGCGGCTTCGGCCACGGTGGGGCTGTTCGAGTCGGCAGCATCCTGGGGGGAGGCGGCCTCCACGAGGTCGGCGGTGCTGGCGTTTTCCTCGTCGCCCTGGCCCTGGTCCTCGGCCGAGGTCACGTCGTCGGGCATTGATGACGCGTCGGTGCGCTTGCAGCCAGCGGTGAGAAGCAGGCCGCTGGCCAGCGCGGCGTAGGCCAGGGTGCGAAAGGTAGTAAGGTGGCGCATACAGGCGGGAGGTAAAAAGGTGAAGGAGAAGTAGACTAGCTGAGAGGGCCAGCCAGCGCCCTAGTTTAATGGGCCGCTAAAAAAAATTGACTGGACAGCTGACAAGCGGGCGCAATTGGCTTTCAGCAGGTTGTAAAAAAAGTCAAACCAAACGCTAATTCATTCGTAATCAAGCACCTCAACTACCACTCCTTTTCCACAAGACTATGCTTCGCTCCACTTTGCCCGCCCTCGCCGCCTGCCTGCTCGCTCTTAGCTCGTGCAGCTCCAGCACCGACACGGCCACCTCTACCACCACGGGCACCTCCACAGCCAGCGGCGACTCGTCGGCCACGGCTTCTACTGCCACGTCCGCTGCCACCGATAGCAGCGCGATGGCCGCCGCGCCCATGAGCACCGGCAAAGCCGACCCCAACGGCCCCACCGCGCCCCACGCCGATGATGCGGAATTTATGAAATCGGCCGCGCATTCGGACCAAAATGAGATTCAACTCAGCAAAATGGCGCTGGCCAAAGGCGTAACGGGCATGACCCAGACCTTCGCCAACCAGATGATTGCCGACCATACCAAGAGCACGGCCAACCTAAAGCCCATCGCGGCCAAAGCCGGCGTGACGCTGCCCACCGATATGGACGCCGACCACAAGGCGATGGCTCCCGAAATGCAGAAGCTAACGGGTAAAGCCTTCGAAGATAAGTACATCAAGCAAATGGTGGCCGACCACCAGAAGACGGCCAACACGATGGCTGCTCACCAGCAGATGACCAAAAACCCGGCCTTGCAGGGCTTTATCACCACCACGCTGCCGGTGGTGGAGAGCCACCTCGACATGGCAAATAAAGGTGCTAACATGAAAATGTAGCTGTTCGGCGGGCGCCGCGCTGGCTACGTATAGCGCGGTGCCCACCAACTTCCTTTTCTATGAAATCCTCTTGTCTTTCCCTGCTGGCTGCCGGCCTGCTGCTCGGTGCTACCAGCTGCGGCTCCAAGCCCGATGCGGTGCAGGAAGCCCAGCAAACCAACGAAGCCAAAACCGACAGTACAGCTCTCGGTAATTCAGGTCAGGACGCGGCCATCAAGGATGATAAGGAGTACGACTCCGATTTCATGACCAAGGCGGCCAGCGGCGGCATCTTAGAAGTGCAGCTCGGCAAGGAAGTAGCCCAGCGCGCTACCTCGCCCGAAGTCAAGCAGGCCGCCCAGATGATGGTGACCGACCATACCAAGGCTAATAATGAACTTAAAGCGCTGGCGGCTAAGAAGAACATCACGTTACCCGCCTCGCTGGGCGACGACCAGAAGAAGGTTTTTGACGATGTATTAACCAAGAAGGGCGCCGACCTCGACAAGGAGTACGTGCAGGAAATGGTGAAAGACCACCAGGACGACATCAAGGAATTCACGGAAGCTGCGGAGAAAGCCGGCGACCCCGAAATCAAGGCTCTAGCCGCGAAAACAGTGCCCGTGCTGAAAATGCACTTGGCCATGTTCGAGAAGCTGCAAACCGTAATGGATGCTAAGAAATAAGCGCTTCGCTAGCCCGGCATTGGCTTAACCATACCTAAAAAAGCCCCTGCATCAACTGATGCAGGGGCTTTTTTTATACAACTCTGGCGACTACTTAGCGGCTACAGCCTCCCCGGCCTCGCTGAGGCGAATGCCCATGTGCGAGGCGTGGTAGCGCACCTGGCCATCCTGGATGAGCAGCAGCTGCGGTGACTGGTGCTCGACGCCAAACTCACTGGCAATCTGGCCCGAGATGGGGCGGAAGCGCAGCAAATCGAGGTAGTAGATGGGCGTGTCGGTGGGCAGCGAGGGCTCGGGCCACTGGCGCTCTACCTTGGCCTTGGCGGCCGCGCTGATGGAGCAGGTAGTGCTGTGCTTGAAGATGAGCACCGGGTGCTCGTGCGACTCTTGCACGATGGTACGCAGTTGCTCGGGCTCGGTGAGCGGAATCCAGGGAGTAGCCATAGGTGATTTAGAAAAATGAAAATCAGGTTGTTGCGCCAGCCAGCGGGCGCTGGCCCGGCGGGTTAGGTCTGTAAACCCGATAGTCAGGGGTTGGGTTCGGTTTTGGGCCGGTGGCGCAGGCCCGGAAATATAGGCGCCGCCACGTGCGGCCGGCCATCACGGCCAAAACGCGGCTCCTTAGCCACGCGCTGCGGGTGCTCGCTCTGGCCCCGGCGCACGGCCTGCGACGGGGCACCGAGGTGGCTGTCCTGGTAGGGCAGGTCGGTGCGCTGGGCCTCGCGCCGGGCCTGGCGGGCGGCAGCCCGCTGCTGGCCGGGGCTGGTGGGCACAATCTGGGCAGGGGCCGCTGAGGCCAGCAGCAGCAGGCCAGCCAGTAGGGAGCGCGTCATAAGCTAAGCCTGTGAATGCAGCCCTTGAATGGCCGGAAACCCCGGCCGGCCCAGTGCGCTGCGCAACAGCTGCAAAGGCAAAGGCTCGGCCCAGACGGCGGGCAGCGTGTTTTTACGAAATGTTTCGGGCAGGTTCCAGTACGGGTCGTAGGGTGGGTAGGCCCACACGCCGGTTAGGTCGCGGCGGGGCGCGGAAGCTTCGGCGGCGACTAATGGGCTACCGAGACCGGGCAACGGGGCATAGGCTACGGCAGCCCACACTGTCGGTATCGGCCCCTCCACCTGGCTGGCCGGGGCTACCACCGCACCGCCGGGTAGCAGCCCCGGGCTACGGCGGGGCTGATTGGTAGGGTGGCGGAGAAAGCAAGCAGGGCTCGGGCGGCTTTGGGTCATTGCCGCCGACAGGGAGCAGCCCAAACAAGCGACGAGCAGCAGGAAGTAATGTCGCATAGGGTAGCAAGGCTAGAAGCAAACACGGGATACCGCGGGTAGCTGCGCCATACTACATGCTGCTAGTCATTAGCAGCGATGTATCAGCACCCTCTAGTGGGCCGCCAGCAACTGGCAAGCAGCTTGTGCGTCGGGCACCAGAAACCTGGCTTTTATGGTCGCGGCTGGGTAGGGTCGGGCTTGGGCACGGGGGCCTTACTGGCTTTTTTCTTGGGCTTGGCTGGCTCGGGGGCGGGCACAGACGGCGTGGGGTCGGGCTTGGGCTGGGCTTCTTCTTTGCGGGCTTTGGCCTTGGGAGCGGCGGGCTCCGGGGGCGCGGTAGGCGCGGTAGCGGGCGGGCCAGGGTCGGGGCCAGTGTCGAGGGCGGGGTTTAGCGGCTCGTCCTTGGTTTTGTCGCGGGGGGCGGCGTCTTTGCCGTGGTCGGTGTGGCCTTTTTTGCGCAGCTTACGGTTTTCGCGGCTGGCCTCGCGCGGGGTGAGGGGGCGGGTGTCGTAGTGGTGCAGCTTGTGGCCGTTGTTGGCCATGCGGTCGAGCATGCTTTTCTTGACTAGCCCCTGCTTGTCGTACTTGATGCGGGTGCCCTCGGGCAGGTCGCCGTACGACATTGTTTTCTTCTTATCGTCGGCGGGAGCCGCGGAGGGCGCGGCCGGGTCACCACCGCCGGTATCGGTGGCGTTGGTGCTGGGCTCGGGCGCTTTGAGCGACAGGCCCTTGTGGCGCGCCTTTTCGGCCGCCCGCACCTTGGCCTTGGTGGCGGCGTCCATTTTGGGCGTGGGCAGGCGGTGCGGGTGAAAAATGGTATCGTACACCGCGCAGCTGCTCAGCAGCCCCGGCAGGAGCAGCGGCAGCAGGGCAGTGCGAAAGGGCAGCTTCTTTAAGAACTTCACAGCAAAGGATTTGGGCCGGACTATCCGCAAGATACGCGCCAGGCTAGTAGTCGCGCAGGGCCTTGAGCTGCTCACGCAGGCGCTGCTGGGGCAGGAAATCGGCCTCCAGCGGCGGGGCAAACGGCACGGCCGTATCCAGGGCCGCCACCCGGCGAATGGGCGCGTCGAGGCTGGCGAAGCAGTGTTCGGCAATCCAAGCCGCGATTTCGCCGCCCAGGCCGCCGGTCAGGGTGTCTTCGTGCAGGATGAGGACGCGGCCGGTTTTGCGCACCGAGCGGCCCACGGCCTCGGTATCCCAGGGCAGCAGCGTGCGCAGGTCCAGAATATCGGCCTTCACATCCAGCTCCTTACAGGCGGCCAGCGCCCAGTGCACCCCCAGCCCGTAGGTGATGATGCTGAGGTCGTTGCCTTCCAGCGCCAGCGCCGCCTGGCCGATGGGCGTAGTATAATACGCCTCGGGTACCGGCCCGCTCAGCGAGCGGTACAGCAGCTTGTGCTCGAAATACAGCACCGGATTGGGGTCTTCGAAGGCGGCGCAGAGCAGGCCCTTGGCGTCGTGGGGGTTGCTGGGGTACACCACTTTCAGGCCCGGCACGTGCGTAAACCACGCCTCGGTGCTTTGCGAGTGGAAGGGGCCGGCGGCCGTGCCGGCGCCGGTGGGCATGCGCACCACCACGTCGGCGTTCTGGCCCCAGCGGTAGTGGCTTTTAGCTAAATTATTGACAATTTGATTAAAGCCGCAGGTGACGAAATCAGCAAACTGCATCTCCACCATCGCCTTCTTGCCCCGGATGCTGAGGCCCAGCCCCGCCCCCACGATGGCCGACTCGCAGAGCGGCGTGTTGCGCACGCGCCCCTTGCCAAACTCGGCCACGAAACCCTCGGTAATCTTAAATACGCCGCCGTACTCGGCAATGTCCTGGCCCATGAGCACCAGCTCGGGGTAGCGTACCATGCTCTGGCGCAGGCCCTCCGAAATGGCGTCGATAAAGCGTTTTTCGGGCGCCGGGCCGTCGGCGGCCGGGCTGGCCTCGGGCGCCGTAAAGGGCTGATACATATCGGCTAGCTCCTGGGCTGTGTCGGCCACGGGAGCGGGGGCAGCTTCGGTTTCGAGCCAGCCTTTGTCGATTTCCTGCTTGATGGTTTCGCGCAGCTGCACGCGGGCAGTTTCGCTGAGAATGCCCGCGCTGATGAGCCACTTTTCGTAGTTCTCGACGGGGTCTTTGGTGGCCCACTCCTGCATCAGCTCGGCGGGCACGTACTTGGTGCCGCTGGCCTCCTCGTGGCCGCGCATGCGGAAGGTGAGCGCCTCCACCAGCACGGGGCGGGGGTTTTGGCGTAGGTCTTCGGCCAGGGTGCGGATTTGGTGGTACACCTCCAGCACATTGTTGCCATCAACCTGCACGGCCTCCATGCCGTAGGCGGGGCCTTTATCAACGAACGACTTGAAGCGAAACTGCTCGTTGCTGGGCGTGCTGAGGCCGTAGCCATTATTCTCGATGAGAAAAATGACCGGCAGCTGCCACACCGCCGCCACGTTGAGCGCCTCGTGAAAGTCGCCCTCGCTCGCCCCGCCGTCGCCGGAGTAGGTGAGCGTCACGCGGGGCTTTTTATCTAATAAATCGGCCAGGGCGATGCCGTCGGCCACGGCCAGCTGCGGGCCGAGGTGCGAAATCATGCCCACGATGTGGTGCTCGTTGGTACCGAAGTGAAACGAGCGGTCGCGGCCCTTGGTATAGCCGGTGGCCTTGCCCTGCCACTGGGCAAAGAGCCGCCCCAGCGGCACCCCGCGCCCGGTAAACACGCCCAGGTTGCGGTGCAGCGGCAGGATATACTCGTCGGCATGGAGCGCCAGCGTGCTGCCCACCGAAATGGCTTCCTGCCCAATGCCCGAAAACCACTTGCTAACCTTGCCCTGCCGCAGCAGGATGAGCATTTTTTCCTCAATGAGGCGCGGCTTGAGCAGCTCGCGGTAGAGGCGCAGCAGCAGGTCGTTGGGGTAGTCGTGGCGGTCGAAGGTCATGGCAAAGGGCGGGGCAGGTTGGGGAGGGCAAAGGTAGCGGCGGCGGTAGCTAGCGGCCCAGGTCGGGCGAGGCGGGTGAAGGGGTAAATTTTATTTCCAATTGCCTTGGTAAAAATCGGCCGCGCCAGCATCAGGAAGCTGCCTGCGGCCAACCGGCGCGGCACCCACCTTTTTCGCTTCTATGCTCCGTCTTTTACTACTCGCCTTTCTTTTCGCAGCCATTAGTGCGCAGCCGGCACGGGCGCAGCCAGGCCAGGTGCCAGAGCTTGAGCGCTTGCAGGTGCCCATGGGCTGCGGCGATACGCTGCCGCCCGTTATCGTGCTAGGCTATGCCCGGGACGGGCGTAGTGGCCTCAGCCACCCCTGCCCCACCATTATGGAAACCAAGGCATTCCACAACCCGGTCTTCCTGGGCCAGCTCACCATCCAGCCCGCGCTGAGCCGGGTGGCGGGGGTGCAGGCCACCCCGTATTCGGGCGCGCCGGGGGCGCTGAACGTGGTGCGCATCCGCGGGGCCAGCAGCCTGGCCGGCAATCCGCAGCCGCTGTACGTGCTCGATGGGGTGCCGGTATTTCAGAACATGGGCGCGGCACAAGGAAGCTTGGGCGCGGCGGGCCAGGCGTTTGAGAGCGGGCAACTTGAATTGAACCCCTTGCTGAGCTTGCCACCCGAGGATATTGAGTCGGTTACCATCCTGAAAGGGCCATTCGCAACGGCAGCCTACGGGGCCCAGAGCCAGTACGGCGTTATCAGCATCACCACCAAAATGGGTACGCTAAAGCAGAAACCGCGCGTGAGCTACGCCAGCTACGGGGGCGTGCAGCAGGCCCGGGGCCGCTACGACCTGCTCAACGCCCGGCAGTACGGCGAGCTCCTGAACGAGGCCAACGCCAGCCAGGGCCAGCCGGCCGCCTACTCGCCGGCCCAGCTGGCGGCCCTGGGCGCGGGTACCGACTGGCAGCGCGAGCTGCTGCGCACCGCCGCCGTGCAGGAACACCACCTCAGCCTGAGCGGCGGCCGGGCCACCACGCGCTACTACGTGGCCGCCGACTACCTCCGCCAAACCGGCGTGGTGCTCAACTCCGACCTCCTGCGCTACGCCTTGCGCGCCAACGTGGAGCAGCAACTCTCGCCCAAGCTTACCCTCACCGCCCGCCTGGCCCTGGGCCAGACCAGCGCCCGCGCCGCTGCCGGGTCGCTGCCCCTGTACATGCTCGCAGCCCTACCCACCGGCACGCCCTACGATACCAGCGGCCAGCTCAGCCAGCCCCGTAACTACGCCGACAACCCCGTGCGCCAGGCGCTGGAAGAGGTGCGCGAGCCCCGCCAGCGCCAGCTGCTGGGCGGGCTGGCCCTGCGCTATAATATTGCCAATTATTTTATAGTCAATATTATATCCCATTGGGAGCAGCGTAATTTACTCCAAACCTGGCGCCTGCCCGACTACCAGGCCCCCACCGCCCACTACGCCACCGAGCATAATGATAACCAGTTTCGGCAGCTCACGCTGGGCGGCACGCTCGATTATGCCCGCACCGTGCGCGACCGCCACGCCCTCACGGCCCAACTGGCCGCCCACTGGCAAGACCTGCATGACGCGCAAGCCTACACCTTGACCAGCGAGCCGGCCACCACGCTAGCCGCTGGCCACACCAGCAGCCAGTCGGCCCTGCGCAGCTACGCGGCGCAGGCAGGCTATACCTACGCCGAACGCTACCAAGTGCAGGCCAGCTATCGGCTCGATGGCAGTGGCCGGCTGCCAGCTACCGACTATTGGCAGCCCACCTACGGGGCGCAGGCGACCTGGCATGCCAAGCAAGAAGAATGGTTGAAATCAGTCAATTGGCTCACCGCCCTAAACCTGTGGGTGGGCACGGGGCGCACCACCAACGCCGGTAGCTTCTACGACCTTAGCCAACCCAACCAGTTGGCGGGGCCGCCCGCGCTGGCGCGCTTCGACTCGCACGAGGCGGGCCTGACCGTGGGCTGGCCCCAAAGCCTCACGGCCAGCTTCATGGCCTATCGGCGCGTGACCACACCCCAGGCTTTGCGCAATGGCCCGGCGGCCGCTGACTATCAAATCCGCAGCCAGGGACTGGAAATGAACTTGTCGTGGGTAGTGACGCGCTATAATTTCTCCAGTTTCACCAACCTGTCGGCGGCCTGGCAGCACAGTCACTACGCCGGCCCGTCCGACCTGCTTGTGAACCAGCTGGGCCAGCGCGCCACCGCGGGCCAGCCGTTGAGCACTTTCCAGGGCCTGCGCTACCTGGGCGCCGATGCCGCCACCGGCCGCCCCCGCTACCAGGATACCAATGGCGACGGCCGCCTTTCCCCGCTCGATGCGCAGCCGCTGGGCTCGGGCCTGCCGCGCGTGCTGCTCGGCTGGGCCCAGGATGTTGACTACCAGCGCTGGCACCTGGCCTGGCAGGCCGACGCGCTGCTGGGCTACCAAGTGTTGAATGCCAACTTGCTGCGCCTCGACAGCCCCACGGGCTTTTCCAACGCCTCCACCCGCGTGCTCGACCGCTGGACGCCCACCCACCCCGCGGCCAGCGCACCGGGCGCGGGCCTGGGCGCACCCGCGCCCGGCAGCTCTTACTACCTGCAAGCGGGCAGCCACGCGCGGCTGGCTTCCCTCCAGCTCAGCTACACGGTGCTCAAGGACAGCCCACACAAGCTCACCGTATGGCTGGGGGGCACCAACCTGCTGGTGCTGTCCGGCTACCGGGGCTTCGACCCCAACGTGAGCAGCGGCGGGGCCTCGGGCGGGCAGGCTGGCCTCGATGCCAGCGCCTACCCGGTGGCTCGCACCTGGTTGCTGGGCGTGCGCGCCACGCTGTAAGTAAACCGGGTGCGGGCGTACTTGCCGGCGCTTTTATCTCCCCCACTATGTCTGCCCCGCTTTGCCGCCCGCTCGCCCTGGCCGCGCTACTGCTCTTCGGCCTACCCGGCCGCTACTCCTGGCTGGCCCCGGCAGTGGGCCAAACTCCGAAGCCCCCGGCTGGCGACCCCGTGTATACCTATGTCGAGCGAATGCCCCAGCTACCCGGCGGGGGCGGCCTGAGCGCCCTCGTGGCCGCCGTGCAGCAGCGCGTAGTGCTACCCGCCAATGGCCCGCCCGCGAGCAGCCGCGTATTTGTCCAGCTTACGGTGGGTAAGCAAGGGCAACTTGAAAACACGACAATTATTAAGGGAGACAGCCCCGCTGTCGATGCGGCCGTGCTGGCGGCCGTGCGGCAGCTGCCCACCTTTCAGCCCGGCCAGCAGAACGGCCAGGCGGTCCGCGTCTCGCTCACGCTGGCCATTACCCCGCCGGGGTTAGTGGTGAAGTGGCTACCGCCCACCGATGGCCCGCAGGCAGCCAATGAGAACGCCGAGGCCCGCACGATGCGCTGGGGCTTGGCGACGCGCTTTCCCAGCGAGGCCGACACTGCTTTTTTGCGGCGCTCGCTGCCTTCCTCTTTTCCACGGTCAGTTGACTTGCTGGCGGCCACGTGGCGGCCCAATGAGTTTGGCAAGCAGCTGTTTTTTTCGGCCCCCGGCTCGGAGGATAATGACAACCGGTACGGCAGCGAGTTATTCGTGCTCGACCCTTTTCAGGGCGGTACCTACGCGGTGCAGGCGTTTACCATTCCCTCGCTCGGCGATGCCACCAGCTTGGTGTCACTCTTCTTTGCCGACATCGACCAGGATGGGCAGAAGGAGCTGCTGGCTCTCAGCGAGTGCAGCCTGCGCGAGGCCGCCGGCCGCGAAACCCATTACCAAACCCAGGTTTTTCAGTACGCGGGCCTTACCAGCACCGGCCGCCCCCAATACCGCGAAGACGCCACCAAGCGCCCCTACCTCAACGACCTGGGCAGCGCCGCCGCCGTGCGCCAGGCGCTGGCCAAGCACCAGCCCCGCAAGCTGCCCGCGCCCGTCCCAGCCAGCCAGCCTTCCTCCAAAACAGCCTCGCCAGCCCTTCGTTAGCTGGCCCCAGGCACCCCACCGCCCGGCCCAAAAAAGGCAGCCGCTCAACAGCCCACTTTCCTGCATCCGCTAGCCGCGCGCAGCGCCCCTGCCGAAGCCTGCCACCTCGTTTGCCGCATCCGGCACCTGGCCGCGCTGGTTGGTGAGCAAGGCACCCTGCGCTTAATAGGCCAGGCAGTCGATTGCGTAACAGCCCGAAATCGTCCGTCCTTGCGAGCCGGCGAAGCAATCGCACCAGAACAAAATCGTTCGCGTTTATCTTGCCAAGAAGTCGGGCAGTTGCGATTGCTTCGCCGGCTCGCAAGGACAGACGATTTTAAGCCTTACATGATAACCTACCAGGAATTCACCCTCGCCAACGGCCTGCGTTGCCTCGTGCACGAGGACTTTACCACGCCGCTGGCCGTGCTCAATATCTTATACGACGTGGGCTCACGCGACGAAAGCCCCGACAAAACGGGCTTTGCCCACTTGTTTGAGCACCTGATGTTTAGCGGCTCGGTCAATATCCCGAGCTACGACGAGCCGCTGCAAAAAGTGGGCGGCGAAAACAATGCCTTCACCTCGCAGGACATCACCAACTACTACCTCTCGCTGCCGGCCGCCAACATCGAAACCGGCTTCTGGCTCGAAAGCGACCGCATGCTGGACCTGGCGTTTTCCGAAAACGGCCTCGACGTGCAGCGCAAAGTGGTGGTGGAGGAGTTCAAGCAGAACTACCTCAACCAGCCCTACGGCGACGTGTGGCTCAAGCTCAAGCCGCTGGCCTACAAAGAGCATCCCTACCAGTGGAACACTATCGGCAAGGAAATCAGCCACATCGAAGAGGCCGAGATGGCCGACGTACGCGCGTTCTTCCGCCAGCACTACGCCCCCCAGAATGCCATTCTGGTGGTAGCCGGGGCCGTGGCCTTTGATGAAGTAAAGCGCTTGGCCGAGAAGTGGTTTGGCCCCATCGCGGGCGGCGAGCGCCGCGAGCGCCAGCTGCCCCAGGAGCCCACCCAGACCGAGGCCCGCCACGCCACTGCCACCGCGCCCGTGCCGCTCAGCGCGCTCTACAAAGCCTGGCACATGCCCGCCCGCCTCGACCCGCGCTACCACGCCGTAGACCTGCTCGGCGACCTGCTGGGCCGGGGCAAGTCGAGCCGCCTGCACCAGCGCTTAGTGAAGGAGCTACAGCTTTTTAACAACATATCGGCCTCTGCCACGGGCGCCCTCGACCCCGGCCTGCTCGTGGTCAGCGGCAAGCTCAACGCCGGCGTGGCCCTCGAAGAAGCCGACCGCGCCGTGGAGGCCGTAGTGGCCGAGCTGCTGCAAGCCGAAGTGCCCGCCGAGGAGCTGCAAAAAGTAAAAAACCAAGCCGAAGCGGGCCTGGTTTTTGGCGAAATTGAGCTACTAAACCGTGCCTTAGCCCTGGCCATCGGCAAGCTGCTCGGCAATGCCAACCTCGTCAATGAGGAGCCCGCCCAGCTGCAAGCCGTGACGCCCGCCGACGTGCGCGCCGCCGCTGAGCTCGTGCTCCGCCCCGAAAATTGCAGCACGCTGTATTACCAGGCAGCGGAGTAGCACTCGCTCCCACATTAAAAAGAACGTCATGCGGCGCTTGCCGAAGCATGACGTTCTTTTTATATTATTCGACAGTACTATAAAACCTACTTAGGCGTGGCCAGCGTGGTTTTCGTGCGGGCTTCGCCTTTGGGGGCCGGGCCATCGTAGGAGGGCGTATTCTTGCCATTGTCCTCCACGTTTACGGGCTGGCCAGGGGCGGCATAGCCGTTATTGCCGCTGCCGTTGTTGTTGGTGCCGCGCAACGGGTCGGCAGCACGGGCGGCGGACGAGGTGTTGGGCACCATGCGCGGGGCCGGCTTTCGGGTAGCTTTAGGCGAGGTTTGGGCGCTGGCCGGCAGGGCTAGCAGCGCAGCCCCCAGAAGGGGCAGGCACAGCGTGCGAAGAGAAAGCATGAAGCTTGAATGAGAAGACGTTGACAAGGCCAGGTTACTATTCACCCAGTTCCGGCTCTACGCAAAACGGCCACGAAAGGCTAGCTTCCGTGGCCGCAACCGGGGCAGAAAAAAGAAGAGAAAAGCAGGCGACTAGCGCGAAGTAGAGAGCGTGGTGCTAGCTGGCTCGCGGTAGATGGGCCGGCCACTGTAGTCGGTCGATACGCCGTGGCCCACCTGGTTGAGGGGCATGCCGGGCGCCACCGATACGTTCATGGAGGGGCGGTGCTGGCCATTGCCCACTTCGGTGGCTTGCAGCGGAGCGTCGCTCCAGCCGCTCCAGCCCGAGTTGGCGCTGGCAGTGGCGGTAGCCTCGGCGGCGGCCTGCTTGGCGGCGGCGAGGGCTTCGGCCTTGGCGGCGGCTTCGGCGGCGCGCTTTTCGCGGGCGGTGAGGGTGCGGCTGGTGCGGGCTACGGGGCGGTTGTAGGCGCCGGTGGCGGGCTTAGCGGCGGGAGTGGTTTGGGCTGACGCCGCCTCGGTGGCGAAGAAGGCGAGACCTAGCAGCGGAAGGAGGAAACGGCGTAGCATGGGAAAAGAAGGAAAAGGATGGGAGTGGTTGAAAGCTGATAGGGCTTTTGCAAAGCCGGTGCCAGATTTTGGAAATAAGCCCAGCCAAGACCACCGATTTAATTTTACCCTCAAGCCAACTCATTTATTATCAATAAAATAATTTTTCTTGCTGCGTAACAAGCCCGTGCGTTTTACACCGGCTTGCCGGGTGCCGTACCTTTGTGGGTACCATGCAGGAATCTATTTTGGGCCTGGCCGCCGAGGTGGCCGCCGCCGACGTCAGCACCGCCGCCGCCCTCGACCAGTTTCGCCTTCTCTACCTGGGCCGCAAAGGCCGCCTGGCCGACCTCTTCGACCAGCTCAAAACGGTGCCCAACGAGCAGAAGCGGGCCGTGGGCCAGCAGCTCAACGGCCTCAAGCAGCAGGCGCAGGCCCGCTTCGACGAGGCTCAGCAGGCGCTGGAAGAGGCCAGCGCCAACCAGCCCGCCGACGCGGGCTTCGACTACACGCTGCCCACCGTGCCGCACGCGCTGGGCACCCGCCACCCGCTGAGCCTCGTGCGCGAGCAGATGCTGCGCATTTTCAGCCGCATCGGCTTCGCGGTGGCCGAAGGCCCGGAGATTGAGGACGACTGGCACAACTTCACGGCCCTCAACTTCCCCGAAAACCACCCGGCGCGGGATATGCAGGACACGTTTTTCGTGCCCGCCGTGGAGGGCGACGACCAGCCCAGCCTGCTGCGCACCCACACCAGCACCGTGCAGGTGCGGGTGATGGAAAACGAGCCGCTGCCCATCCGCCGCGTGATGCCGGGCCGCGTGTACCGCAACGAGGCCATTTCGGCGCGGGCGCACATGCTGTTTCACCAGGTAGAGGGCCTCTACATTGATGAGAACGTGAGCTTTGCCGACCTCAAGCAAACTATCTACTACTTTGTGCGGGAGCTGTTTGGCGAAGACATCAACATCCGGTTTCGCCCCAGCTACTTCCCCTTCACCGAGCCCAGCGCCGAGATTGACATCACCTGCCTCATCTGCAAGGGCGCGGGCTGCAACATCTGCAAAGGCACCGGCTGGGTCGAAATTGGCGGCAGCGGCATGGTAGACCCCAACGTGCTGGAAAACTGCGGCATCGACTCCGAAAAATACTCGGGCTACGCCTGGGGCATGGGCATCGAGCGCATCACCATGCTCAAATACCAGGTGAAGGATTTGCGCCTGTTCACCGAGAACGACGTGCGCTTCCTGCGCCAGTTCGAGGCCCTGTAGCCAACAGTAGTTAGCAACCGTTACTCAGTCCCGCTAGCCGCGGAAACCCTTACCCGCTAAACCGTGTTGCCCAGCTTCTGCTTCGCACTGAGCTAATTAGCAAAGCAACCCAAGTTATCCCCTATTCGCTTAGTCAGCCCGCGCAGCGGGCGTATCCGCGAAATCCGTTTAATCCGTTAAATCTGCGGTCGTGAAAGTTAGAACTCTTAAACAAAACAAGGTCAACGTTATAACGCTAGGCTGCTCCAAGAACCTCGTCGATAGCGAGGTGCTCATGGGCCAGCTCAAGGCCAACGACTTCCTGGTCACGCACGAGGCGAAGAAGTCGGACGCGAACATTGTCATTATCAATACCTGTGGCTTTATCGACAACGCCAAGCAGGAAAGCATCGACACTATTCTGCGCTACGCGGATGAGAAAGAAGCCGGCAAGCTGGAGAAGCTCTACGTAACGGGCTGCCTGTCACAGCGCTACAAAGACGAGCTGGAAGTCGAAATTCCGCAGGTAGATGCCTACTTCGGCACCCTGGAACTGCCGCAGATGCTAAAAGTGCTGGAGGCCGACTACAAAAAGGAGCTGGTGGGCGAGCGCCTGCTGACCACGCCCAAGCACTACGCTTACTTTAAAATCGCGGAAGGCTGCAACCGCCCGTGCTCGTTTTGCGCCATCCCGCTGATGCGCGGCAAGCACGTAGACCGCCCGATGGAGGACCTCGTGACCGAGGCCAAGCGCCTGGTAGGCATGGGCACTAAGGAGCTGATTCTCATTGCCCAGGACCTCACTTACTACGGCCTGCAAGCCTACGGCGAGCGCAAGCTGCCCGAGCTGCTGGAGCGCCTCAGCGACGTGAGCGGCGTGGACTGGATACGCCTGCAATACGCCTACCCCTCGCAGTTCCCGCTGGCGGCGCTGGATGTGATGCGCGAGCGCGACAACATCTGCCGTTACCTCGATATGCCCCTGCAGCACATTTCGGATAACATGCTGAAAACCATGCGCCGGGGCATCACGGGTCGCCGCACCAAGGAGCTGGTGCGCGAGATTCGCGACCGCGTGCCAGGCATCGCGCTGCGCACCACGCTTATCGCCGGCCACCCCGGCGAAACGGAGGAAGACTTCGAGGAGCTGTGCGAATTTGTACAGGAGTCGAAGTTCGAGCGCCTGGGTATCTTCACCTACTCGCACGAGGAAAACACCCACTCGCACACTCTCGTGGACGACGTGCCGGCCGAAGTGAAGCAGGAGCGCGCCGACCGCATCATGGAAATTCAGCAGCAGATATCGCTGGATTACAACGAGTCGCGCGTGGGCCAGACGTACAAGGTGCTCTTCGACCGGCTCGAAGGTGGCTACTACGTGGGCCGCACCGAGTTTGACTCGCCCGAGGTGGACAACGAGGTGCTGGTACTGGCTACCAACGACTTGCACATCCCGCAGGGCAGCTTCGCCAACGTACACATCACCGGCGCGTCGGACTTCGACCTTTACGGTGAAGTCGTGCGCTAGCCACGAAATACGTATTCAAAAAGAACGTCATGCTCATCTGGCGTTTGCTTGCCGAAGCATCTCGCTTACACCGCTAGGGGTACTAACTCTAACGATGCGAGCGAGATGCTTCGGCAAGCGGACGCCAGATGAGCATGACACGTTAAGGGGCAGTTCTAACCTTTCGGCCTGCTCGGGGTTTTGCCCTGAATTTCGCGCTCACTTTTCCCCGCGCTCATGGCTGCTGCCGATTGTATTACCCTGCCCTACGCGGCCACTGGCGCGTTTTCGGGCCTGCTGACTGACTATATTGCCGCCGCGCCGGCCCTGGCGCCCTTCTATCATCGCCGGCCCGAGCTAGCCGCTTTTCAGGCCCAAATTGACGAGAAAAAGGCCAGCTACTCGCCCGCAGCCCGCCAGCGCCTCGTGGCCGACCTGCGCGCCCAGTACGCCGAGTTGGGCACCGAGGTGCCGCCCGCTGTGGCCGCCAGCCTCGACCTGCTGGCCCGCGACACCACGTTTACCATCACCACCGGCCACCAGCTCAACCTATTCACCGGGCCGCTGTACTTCGTATTTAAGATAGTCTCGGCCATCAAGCTGAGCCAGGAGCTGAAAACGGCTTACCCGCAGTACGATTTCGTGCCCGTGTACTGGCTGGCCACCGAGGACCACGACTTTGCCGAAATCAACAGCTTCCCGCTCTTCGGCAAGACCTACAGCTGGGCCGGGCCGGGCGGCGACGCCGGCCTGGGCGGCCCCGTGGGCCGGCTGGCCCTGGCTGGCCTCGAAAACGAGTTGCTGAGCCAGCTGCCGCCCGAGGTGCCCGCCGCCTTCCGCGACGCCTACACCAGCAGCGCCACCCTGAGCGAAGCCACGCGCCGGCTGGCTACCAGCCTCTTCGGCGAGTACGGCCTCGTGTGCCTCGATGCCGACCGCCCAGCCCTGAAGCAGGCCCTCCAGCCGCTGCTGGAAAAGGAGATAACCGAGCAGTTTTCCAACCAGGCGGTGCAGGCCACCAACGGCCGCCTCACGGCCGCCGGCTACAAGCCGCAGGTGTATTCGCGCCCGCTTAACCTGTTTTTCCTCACCGATGCCGGCAAGCGCGAGCGCCTGGAGCCCGACGCCGCCCCCGGCGCCGACTGCACCCAGGTGACGGTGCGCGGCACTACCCGCTGCCACTCGCAGGCCGAGCTGCTGGCCCTGGCCACCGCTGAGCCCGAGCGCTTTAGCCCCAATGTGGTACTGCGCCCGGTGTACCAGGAAATCCTCATGCCCAACCTCGCCTACATCGGCGGAGGGGCCGAGGTGGCGTATTGGTTTCAGCTCAAAGACGTGTTTGCGGCGCTGGGCGTGCCCTACCCCATCGTGCTGCCCCGCAACTCAGCCATGTACCTGAGCCGCGCCAACGCCGGCAAGCTCGCCAAGCTGGGCCTAAGCCCGCTGGATATTTTCAAGCCGCTGGCCGAGCTAAAAAAGCAGGTCGGCGCGCAGCTGGGCCAGGAGGAAATCAGCCTGGCCGCGCAGCAGCAGGCGCTGGCCGCTGCCTACGAGCAAGTGCAGGCGCTGGCCCAGCGCCTCGACCCCACGCTAGTAAAAACCGTGGCCGCCGAAGCCCAGAAAGCCGCCGGCAGCCTCACCGGCCTCGAAAAGCGCCTTAGCAAAGCCGCCGAGGCCAAGCATGAAACCGCCTATGCCCAGCTCACCGCCCTCAAGGACAAGCTGTTTCCCGGCGGTGGCTTGCAGGAGCGCACGGATAACGTGCTGAGCATTCTGCTAAATAACCCCGGCTTTATCGGCCAGCTGCTGGCCTGCTTCGAGCCGCTGGCGCTGGAGTTTGCGGTGGTGCAGGAAGGGTAGATAATTCGCTGCTTTAGCTAGGGTGTACGGACAATTACCTTTGCGTTCATGAGCAATATCGACGAGATTAGTGACCGTGCGTGGGCGGCTTTGGCGCCCCATTTGTCAGGCAAAGCGGGCGATGTGGGCCGT